>Ga0209925_1000063_pt1 | contig 49795 bp, 49 predicted proteins | sample SalPonR2_A_D1_MG_FD_185702 | JGI IMG/M metagenome (GOLD analysis project Ga0209925, IMG submission 185702) | Salt pond soil microbial communities from South San Francisco under conditions of wetland restoration - Salt Pond MetaG R2_A_D1_MG... ... | reverse complement strand
TTTCTCTTTGCTTCTAAGACTAATGTATCGAGGCGGGAACGGGAACCATAAATAGCTGCTGACATTCCTGCTGGGCCGCCTCCGACAATTATTAGATCATATGTATTACTCACTTGTATTTCCCCCTCTATATTAGTAATTATATTCACATTAAACATCCATTAAAATTATATTAAACTAAAGTCATAAAGTCAACAAATCTTGAAATTATCTTTATTTTGTTGTATCCTTATTTTAGTAATCATGATTACTGATTTATTTTAGAAAGGATTGATTTATTATGATCGATATCGATAATAAGGATATTAAGAAAAAACGAATACTAAAATATTTTATTCAAGCCACCAAAGAAGTTATTGAAGAAAAAGGCATTGAAAATGTAACAATTAGAAATGTAGCCAAAAGAGCCGGCTACAATAGTGCCACTATATATAATTACTTTGATAACTATAAGCAACTTATATTTTTTGCTTCCCTAGATTTTTTAAGCAATTACATAAAGGCAATGCCTGATTATATTACAGAAGGCGAAGATGAAGTTGAAAGATTCATCTTGATGTGGGAATGTTTCTGCAAATATTCTTTTGAAACACCCCAAATATACTATGCTATCTTTACTGAAGAATTAGGTGATCATCCCGAATCTCTAATGGAAAAATACTTTCAAATATTTCCCGAAAAATTAGGAGATCCACCAGAAAGATTGATTCCTATGTTATTAGATCCTGATCTATCACGTCGTGCTTCAATTGCTTCTAAACCATTAATTGAAAATGATTATTTATCAAAAGAAAAAGCAGAAGAAGTAGATAATATGATAACCTATATCTATCACGGCATGCTAACACTAATCATCAATAATAGAATAGATTATTCAGTTGATGAAGCGGTTCAAAGAATATCAAGTCATATTCGCACAATAGTTAATAACGCCATCTGCTGTGAAAATTGATTTGGAATCAATCCCGGCTAAATAGCCGGGATTTTTTAATTCCAAATCCATACCATATCTTATGAATAAAGAAGTCTTCCTTTATATCCTATTCAACAGCCTCTTCTAAATCATCTGCTTCTTTAAGATCTTCTAGAGAAGCATCTGCCACTTTATTTAAATCTGCAATTCCATCAACTTTGTGTTCAGCATTTACAGATTTAATCATAGCTACCATCGCAAAAAGCATAATAATGGCAAATGGGAATGCTGCCACAATAGATCCAGTCTGCAACATACCAAGTCCCCCGGATAACATCAGTGCTATAGCTAAACCAGACTGAATAAAGCCCCAGGTAACTTTTCTTTGTGCTGTCGGATTCTGATTACCTTTGTCTGATAACATTCCAAGTACGAAAGTAGCAGAGTCAGCCGAAGTAATAAAGAATGTGGTTAGTAAAATTACTGCAATTATGGATATTAAACCACCGAATGGGAAGTTCTGCATTACAACAAAGAAAGCAGTCTCAGTAACCTCAATAGCTTCTTCAGCAACATTCATTCCAGATTCAATACCCATTGTACCTAATATTGAAAACCATACAAAAGAGGCTAAGGTAGGAGCAAACAATACTCCACCGACAAATTCTCTGATAGTTCTTCCTCTTGAAATACGGGCGATAAAGGTTGATACAAAAGGAGCCCAAGCAATCCACCAGGCCCAATAAAATATTGTCCACCAACCATACCATGGTTCTTGACCAATTTTAAAACTATCTCTTACAATACTACTCATATATATACCAAATGAATTTGTAAAGTTATTAATAATGAGTACAGTAGGACCAACAATTAAACAAATTACCATTATAAGTCCAGCTAATGAAATGTTAACATTTGATAGATATTTAATACCTTTGTCAACACCAGTTATAGCTGAGATCATGAATAAAATTGTTATTACACCAATAACCAATAATCTTACTAGATTTGTTTCAGGAATACCAAATAGGAAGTTAAAACCACTTGTTACCTGTAATGTAGCCATTCCTAAAGAAGTTGCTACACCAGCAACAGTAGCAAAAATAGCTAAGATATCAATTCCTTTACCAATTGTTCCTCTAGCTTTGGCTTCACCAATTAAGGGAATAAAGATACTACTTATCTGAGCTGGTTTATCATGCCTAAACTGCATATATGCTAATGCTAAAGCAAGTACACCATAACTAGCCCAAGGATGCAATCCCCAATGGAAAAAGGAAGTTTTTAAAGCAAAATCAGCTGCTTCTGCAGTTCCACCCGCCATATTAAGCGGATTAACATAGTGATTTAAGGGTTCTGCAATCCCCCAAAATACTAATCCTACACCCATCCCAGCACTGAATAACATTGCAAACCAAGATATTGTGCTGAATTCAGGCTCTTCATCAGGTTTTCCTAATTTAATCTTTCCGTGTTTACTAAGCGCCATCCAAATACAAAAGACTACAAAGAGAGACATTGTAATCAGATAAAACCAACCAAAGTTACCAGTTAGAAAATTAAATAGACTATTAGCAACATTACTAAAATTAGTCGGCATTGCAATACCCCAGATAACAATGGCAAAAACAATAATTAAAGAAATTAGAAATACTTCTTTACCTCTTTCTTTAATAACGTTTCCTCGGTCATCTTTACGCGTTTTCATTTAATTCACCCTTTTATGTAAGTATTTTTTTGAACATATACTAATTATGCATAAATCAAAATGTCCTCATCCCTCCTGTTTATAGAAGAGATGAGGATATATTTTTAAATTTCTACATCAAATACAGTCTGTTCATCAATATCTGTAGTTAGAGCATCTAAAGCTACTCCTACACGGTGGTAACGTAATTTCCACTGCTCATCTTCACTTGTAGAAGGATCTCCAAGTGGATAAGGTATAGAAATAGTAGGTACTATTCTATTTGCTCCAACAGTTTTAGCTACAGGAATTAAGTTAGCCATCTGTACAACTGGGATACCTGTTCTTTCAATCTCTTTTACCATCGTTGCTCCGCAACGTGTACAGGTACCTCAGGTAGAGGTGAGTATTACAGCCTGAACTCCATCCTCCTGTAATTCTTGAGCTATCTCTTCACCCATACGAGCAGCTTCATTTTGGCTTGTTCCGGTTCCAACAGTTGAATAGAAGTATTTATATAGATTTCCAATCTTACCTTCTCTTTCATACTTACGCATTGCATCAACTGGTACAACACGGTTTGGATCAGTATCTGCAGCAGCTGGATCATAACCAGCATGTATAGTCTTAAATGCTTCACTTCTCCTATTTTTTAATCTATTAACATCTTCTATATAATACTTACCCCATCTAGTAGCAGATGCAGATTGAATTTGATCTGGGTTTTCAACTGGTACAATACCACCTGAAGTAACTAATGCAACTGTTGCTTCACTTAGGTTAGCAACAGGATCAGCAATATCTACAGTATCTAATTCTGGGATAGGTAGTTCACTAGTAAATTCTTCATCATTAATTTTCTTAAGTAACATATCAACTGCTCTTTCATAGGCAGGAGTTTCATCTGGTAAGAAATACTGATGTCTAATTCCTCTTTTATAGTATCCTTCCTCTTCAGCAGGAAGTAATTTTTCATCATTAAGTATTTTATTACCAAATTCAACCATCTTTGTAACATCTTCTTTCATCTTAGCAGCACTTTGTCCGCCAGGGAAGATGTATATATCTTTTTTGAACATTTCAACACCTGGATTTTCTATATTCATTGAAGAAATTACAGGTACATCATATTCTTTTTTGACGGCTTTTCCAATTGAACCACAGGCATTACCATATCTTCCTGCTTGAAAAGCCGGTCCTGCAAAGAATATATCAAATTCTTTATCTTCTAAAAATCCTAAAATTCTATCTATTGCTTCTTCTTCATTAGATCCAACGAAGTTATCTCCACAAATAATTGTATGAGAAACTTCACCATCTAATAGTTGGTCATATAACATAGCAGCTCCAACCTTTTCATCTCTGATCTCAGGTTCATGGTCTGCTACATCTTCACCACCAATTTGTCCGAAAAATTGATTTAAATATACAATAGCTTTTGGCATCTAATTCACCTCCCGGAGTTAAAATTCTTTCATTGTTTTGGGGGACCAGCCAGCAATTTGGTCTCCACAGAACATTGAATTATTTTCCATAATTATTGAGCCATCTTCTTTTACAGATGAGCCTAGTACTTCATCATCTTCCCAGCCACCGGATAAACCGTCTCTAGCGAGAGATTCTAATTCACCTATAACTTCCGGCATTGGAGGAAGTTCAATTAATTCAGATACATTACCTGTTGAAACTAAAGCATCAGCTTTAGGATCTAATGAAACAAGCGGTTGTGAACCACCGTCACGACCAGTAGCTTCATTACTTACGCCAACAGTTTTAACACCAACATCTTCTAATGCTACTAGACATCCAATATAGTCAGCATCAGGATTACCGTATCCTTCTTCAGTAACTAATGCAGCATCTACTCCAAGAGATTTGGCCATTTGGGCCACAAATTGAATAGATCTCTCTTTTTGGTCCATCGCTACATTCAAGTTTGACATTATTACACCTAAAAAGTTAATAGTTTCACCATGTTCTTCATACAATCTCCTAATTAAAGGAAAGTTTTGTAAATCATAAGTCGCCCATTTTGAGGAACAAGGCATGAAACTACCTGAAATCATAGCACCATCTAATACTTCATTAGGATGCATGAAGGTTGGCAGCATATTATTTGTGTCCCAACCATAGTTTAGATCATTGTAGCCAGGTTCTTCCATTTGAGATTGTGGCTGCATTACTATTGCTACACTAGGTAGTTCATTAACTTCTTTAGATCTCTTTGTAATTGGATCTAAAGAATAAGTTTCAACTTCATCAGGTTCTTGATCTTTTAATGTTTCTCCAAGATATTCTGATAAACGCATGCCAGCCCATCTTAAAGCACGATTTTTCTTTTGCTGTTCATGTTTTTCAAACTCTTCATCAGTATCAGCAACTAAAACAACATTTTTTAATTGGGAGAAGTATGTATATTTTGCACCTTCTCCACCCATGTCGATTAAACCGTCCTGGAAGCCTCCCCAATGTTTACCAACGACAAGTACACTCATATCTTTCATTGCAAGTGTCCTACCGTCACCGGCTTGCATTAAATCACCAGTTACACCGGGAAATACCGGTCCCCCATCTACACGGTAACGGGGTTCTATTGCTTCTTTAACCGGAACCAGGCGGACCATATCACCAGGCTTTACTATCTTTAAATCGGCTTCAGTGATATGTTCATCTTTATAAACAACTTCAAGAGCTTCTTCTTTATTAATTGTAAGAAGACCATCATTAAAAGCTGTTTCTTCTCCAAACTCAATATCTTCTACATGAAAATTACCGAGTTCTAGTTTCACCTTAGTCCACCTCTTTTCATAAAGTTTATTTTGTTAAAAATTTAACAGCAGGAATTAAGAAAATTCAGAGTACTTACCGCGATAAGTAGAAACTTCTTCTACAATATCATCTACATCTAAAACCATTTCCATCATTGAGACCTGTTCGTCATAAACTTCATCATCAACCTCATCTTTAATTTGAGGTTCTAAAATGTGATAGCACGCGAGCCCCAACTGGACTCCTGCCAATGGACCTGCAAATGTAGGATCTCCGTTTGTTACTGTTTCACAAGCTAAGCCAGAAGCTTCCGCTTCCGCTCCACCTAAAATAACTACTAAGTTATCCTTTCCATGTTTCTCAGCTAAATCTTTTACACGCTGTTGATTCTCAAGGTCCATGGCGCCTGCGCTTGTTCAGACGAAACATTCAGTAGTAGTAAATACTACTTCTGCACCAGCTGATTCTATACATTCTTTAATAGCTGGTCCAGGTACACCATCTCTGTCACCTAAAATGGCAACTTTTTTACCTTCAAGCATCTTATTGACACCTCCATAAATTTTATTCTCATTTTTAATTTTCACAAAATTATAATAACATAATCATGATTATTTATCAACCATGATTGTGAAGAAATTAATAGTTTTTATGATTTTTTTCACTTGTTTATATTTTATAATTCTTATTAAAAAGGGGACTGTAGCAGCAACTACAATCCCCTAAATAATTTCTCTTATATAATTTTCTAATCTTCAAAGACTGTTTGTGAGTCCACAGGAGTTTGTAAAGCATCTATTGCTTTTTCGACAAGAGTTCTTCTAATTTCTTTTTGTTTAGCTTTTGCTAAATTTGGCTCTCCTAATGGATGTGGGATTGCTACAGCTGGAATTATTCTATTAGCACCTACTGTTTTAGATATTGGAATTACTGTAGCAATATGGACGACTGGAATACCGGCTCTCTCAATTTCTTTCACCATTGTTGCACCGCAACGTGTACAAGTGCCTCAGGTAGAAGTGAGTATTACAGCCTGAACTCCATCCTCCAATAACTCTTGTGCTATTTCTTGTGCATAGGCTTTTGCATTAGCAACCGATGTACCATTACCTACTGTTGAGTAATAGTATTCATGTAGTTTGCCAATCTTTCCTTCATCTTCCATATCTCTTAATACATCAACTGGTAATACACAGTTTGGATCTTCATTGGCATAAACCGGATCATAGCCACCATGAGCAGTCTCATGGGTCTCTTCAGACATTTCATAGAGCTCCTCTAAACTGTATTTACCATATTTAGATGCACTTGAAGACTCTATATGGTCGGGATTTCCCTTTGGTACAATTCCTCCCGAAGTTACTAAAGCAATTCTGGCATTGGATATATCTTTAACTGGATCTACCGGATCTACACGATCAAAGTTCGGCATAGGATATTCTGTTTTAAAGTCTTCACCATTTAGTTTAGCTACTAACATTTCTACTGCCCTTTTTGAGCCTTGTTTATCTACAAACAGATTTTTTCTTATCCCACGTGGAAGATAGCCTTCCTCTTCTGGTAATCCTAGATCACCATCTTTTTTTATATATGTTTTAATGAGATTAACCATATCTGGTAGAGCATTTCTCATACCTGCTGCAGAATCAGAAGTTTCCACAAAGTATGCAAATTGTTTATACATATCATAACCAGGATTTTCTGGATAAATACCTGAAACAACTGGTATATCTAATTCATTTGCCACTTCTGCTGCCCCACCACAAGCCATACCATAACGACCTGCATTAAAGGCGGGACCTGCAATCAATAGATCAGGATTTATTTCACTTAAAGTACTTTTTATTTCAGCTTGTACTTCTTCTTTATGTTCATTAAAATAGCTGTCTCCACAAATAATAGTTTTAACTATTTCTGCCTCTTCTCCTAAAGCATTATTAAATGCATTACCAGGACCAACTGGTCCTTCTTTTACTTCAGGAGGAATGTTTGCCTTTTCTTCTCCACCAATTTGACCAAAAAATTGGTTGAGATAATGTACAATTTTATATTTTCTCATTTAGCATATGCCCCCTTTCAACTGGGAACTATTATTCAGCATATTCAGAATACATTTCCCTATATTTTTTAGTTTCTTCAATAATATCATCAACATCTAACACCATTTCCATCATTGATACCTGTTCATCATACACATCTTCATCTACTTCATTTTTAACTTCAGGTTCTAAAATGTGGTAGCACGCGAGCCCTAACTGGACTCCTGCCAATGGACCTGCAAAAGTAGGATCTCCATTTGTGACTGTTTCACACGCGAGACCAGAAGCTTCTGCCTCTGCTCCACCTAATATAACAACTAAGTTATCTGCTCCGTGTTTTTCAGTTAACTCTTTAATCCTAGCTTGATTTTCCAGATCCATGGCGCCTGCACTTGTTCAAACGAAACATTCAGTTGTAGTAAAGACAACCTCGGCACCGGTTGTTTCAATACATTCTTTAATTGCTGGTCCTGGTACTCCATCTCTATCGCCCAGGATAGCAACTTTTTTGCCATCTAACATATTATTTGCACCTCCATAATTTTTAATAACCTCTAGCTGTTAATTTATTAAATCCTAATTCATTTGTAGAACCAGTAATAGCCTGAATTTCAACTGTAATTGAACCATCATCTTCTATATTTCCATCAAATCCACCTGCAATTACATTGGCTGTTTTTTGATATCCAATTGTTTTATCCAGTGGTGGAAGAGTAATAACTTCATTTGCATTACCTGCTGTTACAACTGCATCTGCTCTGGGATCTGCATCTGCTAATGACTGAGAACAACCATCTCTACCAGCGTATTCATCAGTAATAAGAACAGTTTTTATACCTTTTTCTTCTAACTTAGTACAGTTCATAATTAAGTCGGCATCAGGATTCCCAAATCCTTCTTCAGATACTATTGCTGCATCTATACCCATTTGTTCAGCTAATTTAGCTGTAAAATTGGAAGATCTTTCTTTATCAGCTAAAGTAACATTTTCGTTTGTTATTATAACTCCCATAAAATTAAAGTCTTTACCATGTCTTTCATAAAGATCTTTAATTACTGGATTGTTTTGATGTATATATGTAGCATTTTTATCACAAGCTGATACACAGTTACCACTTATAATTGCTCCATCCATAATTTCAGTTGGGGAAATTAAAGTTGGTAGAATTTGTTTGGCATCTACGCCATAAACATAGGTGTCATGCAATAATCCCTGGCTTTGCAGCATATAAATATAACCTACTTTAGGTAAGTCTGGATATTGATTATCAGCCTCATAAAATGGTTTATGTTCGAATTCTTCAACTTCATCACATTCAATATCTTTGCCAGCTTCTGCTAAGTAAGTAGCTGCTTTTAAGCCAACCATTCTAACAAGTTCTTCATGTTCATGTTGTTGTACATCATCTTTTATTTCACAGTTAATTACAATGTTATTAAACTGAGAAAATGGTGTATAGTCAGCACCAGGACCAGTCATATCTATTATACCTTCCTGAAAACCAACAATATTACCGGTAGTAACAACAGCACATCCCTTTAAAGCAATTGTACGGCCTGAACCTACAATTTCTTCACTTGATATAAAGCCTGGGAATACTCCCCCTGGACCTTCTACCTTAACTCTAGGTTCAATAACATCTTTGACTGGAATAATACGAACACTATCACCTGGTTTAACTAAATCAATTTCAATTGATTTAACATCATCTTCACCATCAATATTATCCAATAATTCCTCTTTGTTTATATATAATACATTATCTTTGATCTCTGTTTTCTCCGCAAAACTAATATCATCAATTTGAATTTTACCTAATTCTAAATTCACATCTTCACCCCTTTCTTAAGCCTGCTCATAATATTTTTTAAGAACTTCTTCTATGTCTTCAGGCTCTAATTCATCTCCACTGAGGTGTTCTTTTTTCTCCCCATCTTTATAAAATACTAGAGAAGGTAAACCTAACACCTTTTGTCCTATTGCTAAACGGCGATTACCTTTAATGTTTAACTTGGCAAATTTAATTTTATCACTATATTCCTCTGCTAATTCTTCAACATCTGGCATAAGATCTAAACAAAGATCACAGTTATCACTCCAAAAGTCTACTAAAACAACACCCTCTGAGTCTAATACTTCTGACTCAAAGTTATCTTTATTTAACTCTATCATTTTTTATCACCTCCCATTTAATATTATTTAATCAGTCTAAATTAATAGACTGTAAAGCACTTTCTATTAAAGATAAATCAATAACTTGATAATCAATTAAAATATGATCAGGAAGACTTTCTTTATCTTTCTTTTTATCTCTAAACTGTTGATATTTTTCAAAGGAGTTTTCATAAGTCTTTAAAGAATTGAAATCTAGAATATTACCTTCTCTTAAAATAATTGAACGATAAGGATTTTGAAAAGGTTTAACACTCCCTGCTAAAGGATGTGATACTAAGATACTACCCTCATGAATATAATCACGAACTGTTTTAAAAATTTTTTCAATTGATTCTTTAAATAATATATCAATATTCTTGTTTTCATATTTTTCTTTAACCTTTGGATTATTAGTTACTAAAATATATTTACTCATATTTCGCTCCTTTTTAAATCAAAAAAAGACAGAATAGTAATGATATACCATTACTACTCTGTCTTTATACCTGAGAGATTACCTAAAAAAGCTAGATTGCTCCTTCGGTGTTTAATATATAAACTTTCCAGAGTTCTGTCAGAAGACGGTCCTTTTACCTGAAAGTTTCATTCCCTTACTTAATGGTATCAGGGAATTTACCCCTTCGGTGGTTATTTAAAACACTCTCCCATCTTCCTCAACCATCTTTATTTTATTATTAAAATATATTTTTCACAAAGTCTGTTAACATTATACAAGACAGGATAAGTGTTGTCAATAATGTTGAGCAATTTTATCTTATTTTATTTAATTTTTTCTATATTTTTTTCCTTATCTTCCTTTTCAATATAGTAAAGACCTTCAATCTGGATACCATCTCTTTTTATTATGGTATGAACCTTCTCATAATCAACAACTTTAGGAAACTTTAAACCTAAACCACAATCCGCACTTATTTCTGGTGGAATGTTTAATAATTCAAATTCATAATCCATATCGTCTAAAAGTTTTTCCGCTCTCATATAGTGATGAGTCGATTCAAATGTAATTAGATAATATTGCAATTTTATCACCCTATCTCAAAACTATGCCTTTTTTTCCTGATTTGACTTCTCCGATTACCGCTGCTTTATCAACACCTAAGCTATATAATTCAATTAAAAGATCAGAAGCTATCTCCTTTGGTACGGAAAATAAGAGTCCACCGGAAGTCTGTGGATCATATAATAAATCTTCTAAACTTTCATTAATATCATGTTTTTTAATAACCATTTCCTCATAATTATCTTTATTTGAGTAACCACCTTCTGGAAATAATCCCATTTGAGCATAATCAATGGCACCCTCAAAAATAGGTACCTCTTTTGTATCTACTTCTATTTGTACATTACTACCTTTTACCATTTCAGTGAGATGACCCATTAGGCCAAATCCTGTAATATCTGTACAAGCATTAACTTTATAATTTTTTAAAACCTCTATTGGTTTATCATTCAACTCAACCATAGATTTAACAGCTTCATTTTCAATGCCGCCATCTTCTAAACCACCTTTAATAGCAGAGATAATTACACCTGTGCCCAGGGGTTTAGTCAAAATTATTTTATCACCCACTTGCGCATTCGAATTAGTTAGAAGATTATCGGGGTGTACAAAGCCAGTTACAGATAAACCGTATTTTGGTTCATCATCTTTAACAGTATGTCCACCTGCCATGGAAGCTCCGGCCTCTTTTACTACATCAGCTCCACCCTGTAGAATTTTCACTAAAAGATCCTGGCTTAAACATTCTGGAAAACCTACAATATTCATTGCTAAAAATGGTTTGCCACCCATAGCATATATATCACTCAAAGCATTTGAAGCAGCAATTTGTCCATATAGATAAGGATCATCCACAACCGGAGTGAAAAAGTCAACTGACTGTATTAATGCTCTTTCATTATTTATCTTATATACTGTAGCATCATCTCCAGTTTCAATTCCAACTAAAAGATTAGGGTCTTTATTTACAAAACTAACTTGTCGCAAAACTTGCGACAGGGCTTTAGGGCCCAGTTTAGCTGCTCAACCTGAGGTTTTACTGTACTGGGTTAATCTTACTTTATCAGTCATACTTTCACCACCTTTATTACAATATAAACAACTATTATATCTCTAATACTTCTCCTTTATTTAGACTATCAACTATTTCATACATATTACTAATATTACCAACTTTTAATTCATCTTTTAATCCATAATAATCTAGACAAGTACCACAAGCTAAAACTGCAACACCTTTATCCTCTAATTTTTTTAATGATTTTATTACTTCTTCATTATTACAAGGAAGCTTAACTCCCGCATTCATGAAAATCACTTTAGCTGGAATTGGTTCAATATCAAGTAAAGTGTTAATAAAACCTCTGATTAAGATATCGCCTAACTCTTCATCTCCCTCTCCTAGTAAATTAGATTTGATAAATACTACTTTATCTTTATCTCCTTTTCTGCTCTGCTGATTTGTCTTTTTAAAATCAGTAATTACTAATTTATATAACTCTTCTTTTTCCTTAACCATTGTCACATTACCACCCATTTTTATTCCTAATTTTTTTACATTTTGGGCAGCAACTTCATTATCTACTAATACTTCAACTTCATCATATTCTTCTAAAGCTTTTTTTGTTTTAACAACAGGTTTAGGACAAGATAAACCTCTCGCATCTATTTTTTCCATTATATAACCCCCTTCTTTGAAATGAAATTACCTAAACTGTATTTTCAATTTAAAACAATATTATCATTTATTATTGTTTTTATCAATTTATTTTATAAAATATATAAGTAGTTAATGTATATATTAAAATAAAAACCCCATATCAAAATGATATGAGGGAAATTACAATAATATATCATATTTTACTTATGGCAAATATTTCATAGGATTTACAGCTTTATCATCTACCAATACTCCAAAATGTAGATGGGAGCCAGTACTTTTACCAGTACTGCCAGCTCTTGCTATTAATTGACCAGTATGAATGCTTTCTCCGACATTTACATAAATTTTTGAATTATGAGCATATACAGTTTCTACACCTTCACCATGATCAATAACAAGAGTTTTCCCAAAGCCGCTCATCCAACCGCTTTTGACAACTTCACCACTTGCAGCAGCTCTAATTTCAGTTCCTAAGGGGACAGCAATATCTAATCCCTTGTGGAACTCACTTCCACCTGTAACAGGATCATTTCTCCAACCAAAGTATGAAGAAATTCTACCTTGTAAAGGCCAGATGAAAGCACCTTTACCCAAACTAAATTTTCCACCTTTTACTCTCTCTTCAAAAGGTATTACTAGGTTTTCACCAGCAATGATTTTATTTGAATTTAAATTATTTGCCTGTTTTATGGTTTGAACATCCACACCATATTTCTTTGCAATACTTAAAAGAGCATCACCGGGTTTTACTTCATGTATGATATTTGCATATATACGATTTTCATCGCCACCACCACGTCCGGTTTTTGGTATGTAAAGAGTATCACCAGGATGGATCATTGCACCTCTTAGATTATTACTGGCTTTAATAGTCTCCACGGTAGTATCGAATCTTCTAGCAATTCCATAAAGGGTATCTCCTTTTTTAACAACATATTTTATATCTTCAGACATCTTTTTTAATTTATTATATGTATTATCTCCCACAATACCATCTACTGTTAAGTTATTATTGAGTTGAAAATCTTTTACTATTTCTTTAGTATGATGACCGAAGATACCATCGGTACTAATATCATATCCGACTTTTTGTAAAAGAGCTTGTACCTCTTTTACCTTTTCACCCCTATCATCCATTTCTAAACCAATTGCTAAAGCATTTAGGGAAATTATTGAAACTAATAATATAGTAATAATCATTGTTATACTGATCTTAAAATATCTGCTCACGGTTGAATCCATATCCTCAATCCTCCTAGTTTAGAAAACTTTTTACCCCTAGTTTATTTATTTCTAGCTATTTTAAAATATTCCTTTAAGATTTTTGTAAAAAATTAATAGTATTTTGAAAACTTTGCATCCATTTGAAAATTAAAAAAATCATTTTGCCTTAATGCTTCATAAAGTATAATTGATACTGAATTAGAAAGATTTAAAGAACGTGCTCCTCCTACCATCGGTATCCGGACTGTATTATCTAATTCTTCTTTTAAAAAAGACTCGGGTAAACCAGCTGTTTCTTTACCAAACACTATATAGTCTCCCTTTTTATAATCTGCTTTATCATATCTAATTGGAGATTTAGTAGAAGCAAAGAACATCCTGCAATCTTTTCTTTCTTCTAAAAAAGATTCAAAATCATCATAATAATGAATATCTAACATATGCCAGTAATCTAAACCAGCTCTTTTTAAATATTTATCATCTGTTGAAAAGCCTAATGGTCTAACAAGATGTAAACTACTATTTGTTACTGCACAGGTTCTTGCAATATTTCCCGTATTTTGTGGAATTTCTGGTTCTACTAATACTATGTTCATCAATTTATCATCCTTTAAACTTTAAGCTTTAGACCGTCATAGGCAAGTTGTATACCTTGAGGTAATTTTTCATTTACTTCATTGTGTTCAATTTCATGTGAAATATGTGTTAGGTAAGCTCTTTTAACTCCCAAATCCCGAATAACTTCAATTGCTTGTTCAATATTAAAATGTTTAGGATGACTTTTATAACGAAGTGCATCTAAAATCAACAAATCTACATCTTTGATCATTTCAAATGAATTTTTAGGAATAAAACTACAATCTGTTATATAAGCCATGTTATTTACTTTATAACCTAATATAGTATCATGGTTATGTTTTACAGGCAGAGGAGTTATTTTTAAATCTGCAAATTTTAATGCTTTATCAATTTCCTTTAATTTTACACTTGGAACTGCAAATTTGCAGTGATGATCATCAAAAATATAGGCGAACTTTCTTTTGATCGCCTCTAAAGTTTCTTTATTACCATAACAAGGAATATCAGCTTTATTTAACCGATTTATCGCCCTTATATCATCAAAACCCATTATATGGTCAGCATGGGCATGGGTAAATAAAACCAAATCAATATCTGTGATATTATTATTAAGAAGCTGTAACCTCAAATCAGGTGTTGTATCAATTAATATATTTTTTTGAGCATTCTTAATATATATTGAAGATCTGAATCTCTTGTTTTTAGAATCTTCTGAAATACATGTCTTACAGTTACAACCAATAATCGGCACCCCATGTGAAGTACCGGTGCCCAAAAATGTTATTTCCAATAAAATTACCTCCAATACACTTATATAAAATTGTATCTCAGTCAAGGTGAATTGTCAAATGTTTATCCTTAACAAATGCTAATATTACAAGCTTTTTGGAAGTTTTCATAAAAAAACAGCAATCTCTTTACAGATAATTCCATAAAGAGATTGATTTTGTAAATATTTATATATTTTTTACTTTTACTTTTCATCTACACAAACATAATCTTTATTATCATTACACTCTAGTGAAGTTAACAATCCTTTGCTTCTTAAAAATTCAGCAATCTTCTTATATACTAAAACTGTTAAAACAGAGTTTATTATTGCTTTTGTTAAGTTAAAGGGAATAATACCTGGTAATAACATATTTATTGTACGTTCATAAGGTATTCCATAAAATATTGGGTTTAAAAGTACATTAGCACCGGCCATTATTACTGTCATCGCAAGTGAACCTGCTGCTAAACCTAACACAGCACCCTTTTTAGTATGGTATTTCTTATAAATATAACCTGCTACCCCTACTAATACACCGGTAGCTAAAAAGTGCATAAAAGCTCCAAAAGGACCACCTAACCCTGTTAAAGCAGCCATTAAAATTGATAAGATAAAAGTAGCACTTAAAGCAGGCATAGGACCATATAAAAAAGCAATTATCAAAATAGGTATATCACCTGGCTCATAAATTAAAAAAGGTAAGAAGAGTGGAAATCTAATTGTTAACATCAAGATTAATGATAAACCTATTAAAACACCTATGTTAGTAATTTTTTTAATATCCATATATGATTTATTCCTCCTAAAATATTTTTTAGAACAAATAAAAAATTGCCCTGCATATGACAGGGCATTAGTTTCTTTAAACTTACTCTGCCTTCTTTCATCCGGACTATTTACCGTCGGTACTGGAATTTCACCAGTTCAGCGCTAGCTCGTGGACTTTACCACCGGTCTGGAATTACACCATGCCCTGAAGACAATCTCTTATTTAATTCTGAATATATTATAATACATAATTCTTAACATTTCAAGAGTTTATTCTAACTTTGTGATTTTTGTATCAGGATAAAAGAAATTAATTATTTCTTTATATTTCTTACCCTCAACTGCCATACCTGCTGCAGCTGATTGGTCCATTCCAACCGAATGTCCCCAACCTGCTCCAAATATGATTATACTTTTTAATTCATTTTGGTTATAAATATTTTTAACTATAAATTTATTGCTTTTTAAACCTGTTAAAGCCCTTCTAATAGCAGAATTGTTTTTGGTCACAGTTTTATTACGACCTTCTATTTTTATCTCTTTTACAGTCCCGGTCGTTGTCCGGTCCGTTATGTAGACTCTTTTTATATCTTCTAAAGCATGTCTGTCTTTTAATCTTTCAAGATTTATATTTTTTACCCAACGATAACTACTCTGTGTGGTGTATTTATTATTGGAATAAGAAGCAGGTTTTTCTACAAACCAGTTTTCGATTTCAAAAGGTTTAAGAGGAAAATTATAGTTATCATTTTTGGTAGTATTTACTGCTTTTAGATAATCTAAACTATTTATCCATACATTTTCACTTGCTTCAGTATAACCACCACTATTGCTACTAAATACGGCATCAATTATATTTCCATTATGAGTAATTATTTCATTACGAGTTGCAATAATAGCTTCCGTGGTACTTGTATGTTCGTTTTGAGCTCCTGAGTATACAATACAGTGAACAGTAGCACAAAGGTCATAATCCTCGTTTTTATGTCTATTTATATTTCTTAATATATATGACCTTGCTACAACACTTTGGGCTTTAAGAGCCTCTATTGGCCAACTAGCAGGCATTTCAGATGGAACAACCGAAAGCAAATAAGAAGAAAGGTCGATATAGTTTAAAAGATCCATTTTTTGAGCTGAAACAGGATTTAAATAGATATCACCTCTATACTGTCTATTTTCGGTTCCACCCCAAAAATAGTTCTGCCCATATTTTATACCATATAAGGCAAATAAATTGTTAGGATCTTCTGATTTAATATTTATTTTTTGATTAGTAGAAATATTTTTTAATATCTCATTATCTTTTAAAATAGAAAATGTATTGTTTCTATAAGTAATTTGATATTGGGTATTATTTTGACCTTCAAAAATTACACTATTAGCTTGAGATATTGTAAAATCATACTTCGATTGAAACCTAATTCGGTCTATATCTTCCTGTAAACCAATTCTAATTTGATTATACTCTTGATTAGGCTCAATTTCTTCTATTGCAAACCAATCTATTTGTTGAATAGGTTTATCTTCTACTTTACGCTCAAAATACTCAGGATATTTTTTTCGGATATTCATAATGCGTTCTCTTGCCTTAGCGGTTTCAATACCACTATTTACACAGCGTTCCCAATAATGGTAAGCTTTAAGAACTTCTCCTTTTTTATCATATAAGAGAGCGAGATCATAATATAAACTACTTAAACTATGATCCTGATTTAAAGCTGCTTGATACATTTCAATAGCTTTATCATAATTATTAATCCGATTATATATTTCAGCCGCAGCTAAATAATTTAATATTATTTCCTTATTATAATTAATACCGGCTTGATAAAAGTCTAAAGCAGCATTATCATCATTTTGCTCATTGTAAATATTTCCTTGATAATAATACATCAATGATATCTTTCTATTTGTTAAACTCTTATCTTTTTCGTCTAATAATACTATTAAATGATTGAATACTTCTTGTGCTTTTTCATTCTGCCCTTGCTGATAAAGATACATCCCATAATAATAATTGTATTCAACAGAATCTTTATATTGATCATAGGTATCAGCTAAAATATTATTAATATCTTTTACCCGATTATTACTATAATCACTAACTGTAATAATATTTTTGATAACTTCTAATTTGTCATAACCATTATTATAAAGTATTAGATAATTATCTATGCTTTGTTCATAGTTTCCATTATAAAAATTATCTTTTGCTTTAACAAGATACTCATTATAGTCTACTCTATCTGGTTTTTCTTCTTTATCGGGTTCTTCTTTTTGAGTTTTTTCTTCTGTTTTTTCACCCGCAATTTGCTCATCAACTTTCCTAGTATCATCGCCATTCACATAGTTTTCAAGCATAGGACCATAATTATTATATATATAGGGAATTGAAAATCCAATAAAAAAACAAATTATCAATACTACTATGACTGTTACTATTTTTTTCATTATTAGACCACCTTATTTATCTGCTATATAATAATTTCTATATGAAAGTTTTTATCCCTGCTAAAAAAATAAAAAGTGCGGTTTTTAAACCGCACTCTAATTAGGGGTAAGTTAATATTAAATATTAGATTTTTAATGTTCCATTTCTACTTCTTCTAATTTGTCTTCTTTTACACTTTTACCAAATACATTTACTATTATATATAGTACAATCACACCAACTGGTAAACTAATTAAGGGGGATATACCTAAACCAGCTGGTAAAAATCCGAATAAAGCAGCTACTGCAGCTACTGTCAATGCATAAGGCAACTGAGTTGAAACATGGTCGATATGGTCTACAGCGGATGCAGTTGAGGACATAATCGTAGTATCTGAAATCGGTGAACAATGATCACCCATAACAGCTGCTGTTAACACTGCACCGATAGCAGGCAGCATAGGAGAAGCAATATTATATGCTAAAGGAATAGCTAAAGGCATTACTATTGCCACTGTTCCCCAGGAACTTCCAATTGTAAAGGCAATAAAAGCAGAAATTACAAATAATAAAACAGGAATTAAAAAGCCTGGTAAATTACCTTCTAAAAGCCCTACTAGAAAATCAGCTGTACCTAAATCATCAGTTATACTGCCAATTGACCAAGCCAAGATTAATATCATGGTAGCAATAAACATTGACTTTGCACCATCAATCCAGCTTTCTACCACATCTGATATATCTAATATACCTTTAGCTAAGGCACTAATTCCCGCTGCAAAACCACCAGCAAAAGAGGCCCAAAGTAAAACCACACTAGCATCTGCATCTCCAAAAGCGGTTTGAATACTAACATCAGGTGAAGCACCACCACCGTTAAACCATAAACCGAATAAAGTAACTATTATTACTACAAAAATTGGAGCAAAAGCATCTACGATGCTAAAAGAAGAACCTTCTGGTTTTTCAATCTCTTCTAATTCTTTAGAAACCATTGGGTTTGACCCTGGTCTTAAAGATTCACCAGTGGTTCTAGCTCTATGTTCAGCTTCATACATAGGTCCAAAATCTTTCATTAAATAAATAACAATAAGGGCAAATAATAAAGCAAATATCGAATAATATCTATAAGGAATAGTTTTAACAAAGGTTGTATAAGCACTAGCTTCAATACCTAACTTATCAAAACCATCTTTGATCACACCAACTTCGAAAGCAATCCAGGTTGAAATAGGCACAATACTTGAAACAGCTGCAGCTGTTAAGTCTACAATAAAAGCAAGTTTTTCTCTTGAAACATTCATTCTATCAGTAATCGGCCTCATTGTATTACCAACAATTAAAGTATTAGCATAATCATCAAAAAAGATTAATACACCCATCGACCAGGTTACTAATAAGGTGTTTTTTATAGATTTTGCCTTTTTAGCAACATATTCTCCAATGGCAATAACTCCACCTGCTCTATTAATAATACCAATCATACCACCCATTGAAAGTAAAAAGATGATAATTCCTGCATTCCAAGAATCGGCTAAAGAACCCAACATATATTTATCTAAAGTGGCAGCAAAACCTGCAATTGGATTATAGTTTGATAAAATTAAAGCGCCTGAAAATACTCCTAAAAATAATGAAATAATTACCTCTTTACTCCACCACGCTAAAATTATTGCTAATAACGGTGGAATGAGAGATATAATACCATAGTTTTCCATATTTATTAAACCTCCATTATATTTAATATCTTATAATTTTTTATTTATATTTTTTTACTATAAAATAACAAAACCCAGCGGGATTTCCGCTGGGTATAAATTCTGATTGCACCAGTAGAAACCACCTCCTCTTTCCCTTTTGATGAGATAGCCCAACACTGAAATACGGGTTCATATTTCAATGACAGTCCTGCATATGTTATATACAGACCCAACTTTTAATTTCTGAACCAAGAAATTAAAAGCTTCGGCAGAACTTCCTTTTGCTTTTACCAATAGGTTCGTATTAGATAAAAAGTTACTCTTAAGTTCTGCGCCTCTACCTCATCCGGTCAAAGATGAGGTAATTTCAACTATTTAATTTTCTATAATTGTATATTATAATATTTTAGCTGTCAAGTAATTTGACCAAATTAGTCAAATTTGCTGGTACTATGCATGTATTAAAGTATATCACTAGCAATTTTAGCTATCTCTGATCGTTCACCTTTTTGTAACATAATATGACCAGCTATCTGTTCTTTATGAAAATGATTTGCTACCTGAGATAATCCATTATTTACTTTGTTTAAATAGGGATTATCAATTTGGAAGGGATCTCCTGTTAATATTATCTTAGAATCTTTACCTGCTCTAGTTAAAATTGTTTTAACTTCATGTTTAGACAGGTTTTGAGCTTCATCAATAATGATATATTGATTAGGAATTGATCTACCCCTTATATACGTTAAAGCCTCAATTTGAATAGAATTATTTTCAATTAATTGATCTATAGATAAATAGGAACCCTTATTACTATGAATGATTAGATTTAAGTTATCTAAGATCGGCTGCATCCAGGGCTCCAATTTTTCTTCTACAGAACCCGGTAAAAAGCCAATATCTTTTCCCATTGGTATGACAGGCCTAGCAATTAATACCCTATCATAATATTTATCATTAATAACTTTCTGCAAGCCAGCTGCTAAAGCAAGTAGGGTTTTACCTGTACCAGCCTTACCTGATACTGTCACCACTTTAATATCATCGTTTAATAATAACTCTATAGCATATTTTTGTTCACGGTTTAATGCAGTAATACCCATAGGAGATTTTTTATCAAATATTAAAGGAACAATTTTTTCACCATCAAATCTACCTAAAGCACTTTTACTTCTTTCATCTAAAGAAGAAAGCTGGATCATCTGATGGGGATATAGTTCTTTAAAATCACCATCTAATTTATCTAAAGACAGTTCATTTGTAGAATAAAATTCATCAATAATACTACCTTTAGTTTTTATCTCTATAAACCCATCATATAACTTTTCTCCATCAATACCATTTCCTTTATGATCTTCTGCTTCAATATCAAAAGCATTAGCAATTAATCTCAAATTAATATCATTAGAAACCATTATTACTTCTTTTTCTGGGTTAGATTCCTGCAGGTCAATAGCAGTTGTTAAAATCCTATTATCAGCCTTACTCGCGCTCAAGTGAGGCGGAAGTTTCAACTCTTGTTTATCTATTACTATTTTTAAGACACTGTTGTTATCTAATTCAATTCCCTCATTTAATCTACCTTTTAGCCTTAATTCATCTAAAATACGCGAAGTCTCTCTGGCATTATACCCGATATCTGAGGTTTTTCGCTTTTGGTCATCTAATTCCTCTAATACAGCTAAGGGAAGAATAACCTCATTATTTTCGTAATCATAGAGGGCTTTAGGATCATCAAGCAAAACATTTGTATCTAATACATATATATTATTCATCTTTTGCTCCTTTCTTTACTACCAGAGGGTTAATTGGGTTTTTTCCTCATATTTTCTTTCTAAGGTGTCACCTTGAAGGGGTTGGATAAAAAACTCACTTGCAAAAACGGTTGTCCCTTCTGCTAAATGACCCCCATAACAACTCCCATCCTCGTCAGCTAAGGTTATATGAGCATGGATGAAGGGTTCATCATCTAATATGGAAATATTACCTATACAATTTACTATTTCCATCTCCCTATCAAAAGTTTTATATTGATATTCATGAGTTTCCTGATTATAAAATCCAATTTTTGCATTTTGAACTGCACCAATTACTTTTATAAAACCAGTTGTAATATTTTCCTCTTTTACTATTTCAGTTAGTTCATTTAAGAGATCATCATCTTTTTCTAATCGCCCCATAAAGGCTTCATCTGTTTTGAATTTTTTAATCATACTATTCCTCCTCAGGCATTTTATCTTTTACTCTGGCTAAATTAACTTCTGCTTTTTTATAATTAGAATCAATTTCTAAAGCTTTTTGATAATAATCTATAGCTTCTTTATACTGTCCTAAATTTTCATAGATTATACCAGCATTATTATATACATAAGGAACAGTTGGATTTAAACTTAAAGCTTCATTTATATATTTTCTGGCTTCACTAAAATTACCTAATTGGATATAAGATAAGCTTAAATTATTATAAACATAAAAGTTATCTTTTTGTTGTTCAATAGCCATTTCAAAGTTATCGATTGCCTGTTTATATTCTCTTTTATCCATATGAATTAAGCCTAAAAGATTATATACCTGTTCATCTAAAGGTTTATAGCCTTTGGCCTTTAATAATACATCATTAGCCTTATCTTTTTCATTATTATTATAATAAGCACGTCCTAAATTAACTAATAAATTATATGAATCTCCCCTAACCTTCCTTGCATAGTTAAAAGAATCAATAGCCAAATCAAACTGATCGAGTTTTGTGTAACTTAAACCTAAATAAAAATGTGGTAGATAACTGTCCTCATTTTCAGCTGCATAACTAGTTAAATGGTTTATTGCTTCTTTATAGTTACCACTATTATATTCATTAATCCCTTTTTGTAATAGATCTTGAGCTGAAATTGAGAATGAAAGCATCAAAATTAATGTAATTGTAAATATAATTATCTTTTTGGTCTTAAACACTTTTATTAACCTCCTTTTATTTGGTTTTGATAATAGTCACAGCACCTGCTTATTTTACATTTATCACAGAGTGGACTTCTTGCCTTACAAGTTTCTCTTCCATGAAAGATTAACCAATGATGAAATTTAGTCCAATAATCTTCAGGTACAACCTCCATTAAGTCCTGTTCTACCTGATCCCTTTTATCTGTATCGACTAATCCCAAACGGTTTGCAACTCTAAATACGTGTGTATCCACAGCAATAGTTTTCATATCAAAGGCATTAGCTAAGACTACATTAGCTGTTTTACGTCCTACTCCTGGTAATTTAATGAGATCTTTTCTTGTTTTGGGTACTTTGCCTTCAAACTCTTCAACAATTTTTTTGCTACTTTCAATAATATACTTACTTTTATTTTTATATAAACCAATTGATTGAATTTCTTTTTGGAGTTCTTTAACATTTAACTTTGCAAAATCATTGGGTTTTTCATACTTTTGAAATAATTGTTCAGTAACTTTATTAACCTGTTTATCTGTAGTTTGAGCAGACATTATAGTAGCAATTAAAAGTTGAAATGGAGTTTCATAATTTAAAGCTGTAGCTGGATCTGGATACTTTTTTTTAAAATAATTTATTATTTTTTCGACATTTTTATCCAAGTTACCCTCTCCTTTCTGGAAATCTTACTGAATTAATGTTAAAATAATTTTTAGTATCTAAAAAAATTATATCATAATATGAGCATATATTGAAATTTAGGAGGCATAATAATGAATATTGGAATAGATATTGATGGTGTTATCACACATGAGAAAAAAGGCAAAGAAAATATCTGGTTAAGGGCATTAAATAATTATTTTGAAGACAAAATTACTCGCAAAAAAGATGTTTATAATTTTACAGAAGCATATGATATTCCTTTAGAAGATTTAAAAGAATTCCTTAACAATAAACTACATGAAATTTATTCGAGCGTTGAAATTGCACCCGGTGCTAAAAATATGATCGATAAAATTAAATCAAAAGGTCATACAATTTATCTAATAACTGCCCGACACAGTGAGTTTAGACCTTTAACTATAAAATGGTTAGAACAACACCAAGTAAATTATGATTATTTATACCATGAAGATCAAAAAGCTAAATTAGCAGTGAAAAAAAATATAGAACTATTTATAGAAGATAATGAAGCAAATACAAGAGAAATAATTAAAGAAAATATCCCAGTCATTTTAGTCGATAAATACCACAATAAAGATATTGAAGACAATGAACTCCTTTTTAGGATTGAAGACTGGGATGGTATTAAGGAAGTACTAGAAAATTATATCTTTAATAATTAAATATTTATATTAATTATAATCTCTTATATTATCTATATGCACTACCCCCGATAAACTCTCTTAAAATAGCAGTTTTGGGTATATCATCAGAAGGCATATTTTTAAAACAGTCTAATACTTCTAACAATCTTCTGGCTTCATAATAATGCGGATTATCTTCCTTAATTTCTTCTAATAAAGGTACCGCACAATTTTTTAATACGGCTAATTCATAAATTAAAGCCGAATTAAACATTACATCGGCATTTTCTTGATAGGGGAATATATTTTTTTCTTCCCCTTTTCTAACCCTTCCCCACATCTCTATAGTATCTAGGGCAGAATGCCCTCTATACAAATTATCCCTAACCATTCTTCTAATCAAACGAGTATCTGAAGTAGGAATCCTATTTTGTTTATCAATATTTAACTGAGTTAAAGCACTAACAAATATTTTATATTTATGGTCCTCTGGAATAAATTCAGTTAATTTATTATTAAGGCCATGAATTCCTTCAATAAGTATTGGTTGGTCAGAACTTAACTTAAGAACCCGGCCACTATCTTCTCTAATTCCCTTTTTAAAGTTGAATTTAGGTAGTCTAACTTCTTCTCCTCTCATTAATCTCACTAAATGGTCATTGAAAAGTTCTAAATTAATTGCATGTAATGATTCAAAATTAAAATTGCCATCTTCATCCACAGGTGTTTTATCTCTATTTACAAAATAATCGTCAGTTGAGATAGATACTGGTTTTAAACCATTTATTCTAAGCTGTGTAGATAGTCTTTTAGTAAAAGTGGTTTTGCCCGAAGAGGATGGACCAGCAATTAAGATAATTCTTTTTAATTCTTTATGGGAATTAATCTCATCGGCAATATGTGCAATATGTTTTTCATGTAAGCCTTCTGAAATACGAATTAATTCTCCATAATCATTATTTTCTATATGATCATTTAGATCAGGTACAAAACCCACTTCTAAAATATCACCTAATTTTTCATAATCATAAAATATGTCAGCAAGTTTCGGCTGATCAATAAATTCTTCAATTTTATCAGGCTTATTTATAGGTGGATAAAGTAAAACAAAACCTGGAAAATGGTAATGTAATTTAAAGTTTTTTAAATACCCTGTACTAGGTACCATCGGGTAGTAGTAGTAGTTATAATAGCCATCTAATTCATACAACTTTATTTCATCTAATTTCCTTTGTTCTATGATTCTACTTTTTTCTTCATTACCCTGGTCTCTTAATATTTCAAGACCTTTTTCACTATCCATCATATGTTTTTTAATAGTAAAATCTTTTTCTACTATTTCCTTCATTTTATCAGAAATATCTTCTAACTCTGCCTTACTTAATACATTATTATCACTTAATTCACAATAAATCCCATTACTTAAAGAATGTTCAATATTTAATATTTCATCACCGTAAATCTTATAAACTGCCTTAGCCATTAACATAAACAGGCTTCTTTTATAAAATCTATTCCCAGCGGGTGTATCATTTTTTACAAATTCAACTTGGCAGTCCTCTTTTATTACATAATTTAAATCTAATAAATTATTATTAACTTTAACTCCAATAATTGATTCTTTATCTTCTATGTCAATTTCTGATAACAATTCTAAAACCTTTATTTTATGAGAAATCTTGTATTCAGTGTTATTATAAACAATAGTAGGCATATTCTCACTTCCTCTTTAATATTTTTTCTACATCAATTTCTCTTTCCTGTTTTATATCATTTCTAATAAGATTCAAATTAAAACCCAAATTAATATATGCTTTATAAGCATAATATCTAATAATCGGTGAAGAATCTTTAATCTTTGTTAGTAAAACATCTCTATACTTCTCTTCTTTTTTCCCTAAATTATTAATCGCTATCAAGGCATTTCTTTGAATTATACGCATCCCCCGCCAACTTAAAGCAGTATTTAACCATTTTTTTGGAAAGTTCTTTTTATTAAACTTCAATATTTCAACTATATCTCCTTTAATTTTTGGTTCAAACTCCATGTGTAATCCCTTGGGAATATTTTCATTATATGGACAACCTATCTGACAATCATCACAACCCCATATACAGTTAGCTATCAATCTTTCCTGTTTTTCATTTAAGATACCCTTTTGTTGAGTAAGATTACTGCGACAAGTTCTATAGTTTAAATAATAAGCTTTATTTAAAGAATTAGTTGGACAGTTATCAAGGCAGTCTGTACAGTCACCACATTTATTTTGTGATTTTTTATCATATTTTAACTTTTTATTTAAAAAAATCTCACCTAAAAATATATATGTACCATAATCCTCATTAACTAATAAGGTGTTTTTACCAATCCAACCTAAACCAGCTTGCTGGGCTAATGCTTTTTCTAAAACAGGCCCATTGTCAATATAAAATGAATACTGCAAATTATCATATATATCCTTTAAATAATCTAAGGCAACTTCAATCTTTTCTTTCATTACAATATGATAATCTTCGCCTCGGGTATAACGAGATATAAAACCATCTGAATTATCTAATTCCTTTTGGGCATAGCAGAGCCCCACTACAATAATTGATTGAGTCCAGGGGTGTAATTTTTTAGGATTTAAAATACTATCAATTTCATTATGTATAAAAGGTGGTAAATCATCTTCTTTATATCTTTTGACAAAATCTTTTACTAGTTCTTTTTTTAACTCTGGTTTTGTAATCCCTATTAAATCAAAACCAATTTCTTTAAATTTTTCTTTGATTTCAATACTTTTTAACATATATACCACTCATTCTTTTTTTGATTAAAAAAGGGACCGAAAACTCGGCCCCTTTAAGTTTATTAATTAATCTTCTTTTTTTCTGGACTTTATGGCCTTTCTTAAAGTAACAAAAAGTCCTCCGTAAAGTACTACACAAGCAAATATCAACATTACAACTGCTGATCCACTCATAAAATTACTCCCTTCTAAATACTTATTTTTTTAAACTTCGGCGTCATCTAAGCCTCTTTGACGTGATAGGATAAATGAAGCAACAAGTAATAGTCCGATTACTCCACCCCAGCCGCCGTAGATGAGATATTTAAGTTCATATCCTCCATATTGAGTTCCAATATCAGCAATTAATTCATTAACTAATAGAACAACTAACATAATCGGTGTTACATATTTAATCATTACATTCCACCAGCTGCCGAACTGATATTCAGAAACAGAATTGAAATAACCTCTCAATTCATCAGGATCATAGTACCAACCAATAATTATTGATTCAGCTAAACCAGCTACCACAAGTCCATAAGTATTTACATAATGATCAACGATATCAAGCCAGTATAATCCTGCTCGAGTTGCAAATAATAGTCCTACAACAAATAGGAAGATACTATAAAATAAGGTAACTGTTCTTTTAGTTCCTCCCCATTTATCTTTAAGGGCTGCTACACCTGCTTCAACAATTGAGAAGGCTGAATCGATACCTAAAGAAAGTAACATTGCAAAGAATACAAAACCGAAAAATCCGACCACGAATGAACCACCAGGTAATAGTGAAATCGCATTTGGATAAACAACGAAAGCTAAACCAACCCCAGCAGTAGCTACTTCAGAAATAGGTACTCCCTGAGTTTGCGCCATATATCCTAAGGTACCAAATACTGCAATACCAGCTAGAAAACTAATGCCTGAGTTTGCAAATACAGTTATAAGAGCATTATTAATTATATCAGAATCTTCAGGCATATAACTTGCATAGGCAATCATAATACCAAAGCCTAAACTAAGAGTGAAGAATACCTGAGAATATGCATCAATCCATACACTTAAATTAGTCAACATTGCGAAATTAGGTTCAAGGAAATAATTAATACCTTCCATTGCACCTGGTAGAGTTACAGCTCTAAACATTAATATAATCATTAAAAGAACAGGTAATGGAACGGTTATCAAAACTACCTTACCAACACTTTCAGCACCTTTTCTAAGAATTAAATAGATTACAATCCAAGTAATGACTAAACCAATTAAAACGGGAATTGAAAATCCACCTAATTGACCAGGCCCTGAAGAAATTTTAAGAACTGAATTATAAAAATAATCACTTGCATTTTCAGCCCAACCTAAGGTAAAGGAACCAGCTAAATAGTCCCAGGCCCAGGCCATAACTCCAGCATAATAACTGGTTATAATTGTACCAGAAAGTACAGCCCACCAACCAAAGCCTTCAAACTTTCTTCCAACTTTAGCTAAAGCTCCGGGTGCACCTCTCTGTGTTTTCTGCCCCATGGCAAATTCTAATACGATAAGAGGTATCCCTGCGGTAAGTAAAGCAACAAAATAGGGAATTAAGAAAGCTCCACCTCCATTTGAATAAGCCATATAAGGAAAACGCCAAGCATTACCTAAACCAGCTGCAGAACCTATCGCTGCGAGTACGAAAGCTGCTCGATTACTCCATCTATCTCTTTGCATATCTACTATCTACTCCTTTCTTCTCTAAACTTTTTAATACTCACTTTTTAAACAATATTCTCTTAAAAAACAATAATAATGAATAATAAATAATACTCTACTACTAAATACTCAATTATCACCCCTTCCCATTATTGTTTCTTGTGATTATAACACCAATGGTAAAAGTTTTCAAGAACTATTTGATTTATCACTTATGAACTTTTCTAATAATTATTTTCACATGTTCTTTTTCTTGTAAAAGGTTTTTATACTGTTTGATTACTTCATCTAACTTAATATCTTTTATCATTTTTATTATATCCAAATAATTTTGTTCAAATTTAAGATACTTAATAATCTGAGAAGAAAGAGTTTCAACTGAATTTAAAGACCGGAAATATCTGCCAATAAATTTATGCTTAACTACTTCAAAATTCTCATTATCAATTTCTTGCTCCCAATTATCAATAATCTCTGTGATACCATTTATAGTCCGGTCGATAGAGTTTGTTTCAGCATAAATTTTTGCAAAGCCCGAATTTTTCTCTCTCATATAATTAAAGGAAAAGTTTTCATCAATTAGATCTTTATTATATAAGTCATGATAGTTATCACTGCTTTTCCCAAATATCATCTCTAATATCATATTGGTTAACATATCCTGTTTTATTATTTTTTCTTTATTCTCAAATCTACTATTTTCTTTATATCCTAAACTGATGATAGGTCTGGATATACTCATCGCAAGATCTTTTTCTTCTAATCGTATGCCCATTGGTTCTTCAGGATATAATTTTTCATAAGAAAAATCTTGATTTCTTTTGATAGTAATATTTTTATCTAACCAATCAAATAATCTATCTGAATTAATCGCACCAATAACAATTAAAGTCATATTATCTAAACTATAAAATTTATCAAAAAAGTCTATTAGGGTCTTTTTATTTATTTTCTCTATACTCTTTTGAGTTCCTGCAATATTATTTTTAATAGGATATTTATAAAACAAAGATTGTAATAGTTGATAAAAGGATTGCCAGTTTGGGCTATCCTGATACATATTTATTTCTTGTTTTATTACATTTTTTTCATGATTAATTCGATCTGTATCAAAATGAGGATTTAATACAAATCCAAATAGATACTTTAAAGAATCAAAGAAATTACTTGTAGTATTAAAATAATAATTAGTATTATTAAAACCAGTATAAGCATTTACACTACTACCTATTTTTGAAAACTTATCTATGATACTTCCTTCTCTATTTTCAAATAAAATATGCTCCATAAAATGAGCTATTCCTTTAGGATACTCATAAATCTCATCATTTAAATCTTTTAGTTTTAAGTCAACAGAACCAGCTTCAACAGATAAAATAGCATGTTTTTTATTAAACCTTTCGCGCGGAATAAAAACAACTTTTAAACCTGAATCCAGCCTTTTTTCATAATACTCTTCATCAATATTACTAAAATCTTTATATATCATATTTAAGCACTTCCTGGCTTGAGTAAATAATATGTTGTTAAGTTTACTTTTTTGGCTACTTTAACTATATCTTCTTTTTTTACCTGTTTGATAGAATTTATTACATAATTTAAGGAATCTTTCTTTCCGTTAATTAATCCTAATAAAAAGGCATCCACAATACTATGGTTATTATCACTTAAAGTTTTATACCTATTAATCAATTTCTTTTTAGTCCATTCTATATTTTCAGTTGAAAAATTACCGGCTTTCATTTCTTCAATTTTTTCTATGATAATTTCTTTCACAATAGGATAGTTTACTACATCAATACCGGCATTAATTAAGATTAAACCTTTTGTTGATTCTAAGCGTGTATTTATATAATAAGCTAAACCTCTTTCTTCTCTAATAGTGGTAAATAACTTTGAGTGACTAAAGCCGCCTAACATTCCATTATATACAATAAGAGCAAAATAAAGTGGATGACTTCTAGTTATCGGAACTCTAATCCCAGCACAAAATCTAGATTGGGTTATTTCATCCTCTTCTTCTAGCTCTTTTTCCCTAAAATTTTCAGTTTTTATAAAAGTATTATTTAAAGGTAGTTCTTTATCTCTCTTATCTATAAATTTGTTATTTATATACTGATAAAGATCATCTGGTTTATTTATATCTCCAATTACAAAAAGTTCTATAGGACTTTCTAATAGAATTTTTTGAAAATACTTATATAAATTTTCTTTTTGACTTTCCCTTAAACCATTAATAGAACCAAGGGTGTAAAGGGAAAAATCTTCCCCTTTACACATCTCTTGGTAACATCTTTCAATAACATAACTACTTTTATCATTCTTTAAGGATAATATTTTTTCCTTCAAAAAGGTTTGTCCTTTTTTAATATATTCTTTTTTAAACTCACCATCAACTACTAAAGGACTAAAAACTAATTCATATAGGAAATCAATTGCTTTTTTAATAAGACTTTCAGCTGCATCTACATATTTATCACTTATTACTTCAACTGAAAATCTAAGTAGTTGATTTTCACCACGGCGGGCAACTGATACATTTAAATCAGCCCCATACATATCGTCTAATCGATGTGATATAGCTTGATTTGTAGGATATTTTTTTGAGCCGCGGTAAAGAATATATGGTATTAAGGCGTTTTTAGATACATCCTTTTCAGTCGACAAAGGTCTGACTATATCAAGATGTATATAATTAGTTTTGAATTTATCAGTATTATTTATATAAACATCTATATCATTTTCTGTTTTATATTCATTGAATTTACTTGTTTTTAGCATATAATATCCTTTCAAGTTTATTCAACTGTTTCTTCACCCAGTTCATTTAGTTCATTTAGAACTTCATTTAATTCTTCTAATTTTTTACCATATTCAGACCAATTACCTTCCTGTTGAGCCTGTTGAGCTTCTTGGAAAATTTCATAAGCCCGATTGGCTAATCCTTGCATATCTTCAGGCAAGATAGATGGTTGTCCCTCTTGCTGTGGTACTTCTTCTGAGACTTCTTCTGCCTTACCAAATATCTTAGCAAGAGCTCCATCTAAAGTTTCGGACATTACAATCTGACCTCCATAACTTACTACAACTCTTTTAAGTTCTGGAATTTCGCCAGATTCAGCCTGTAGATATATTGGTTCAACATATAATATAGATCTTTCAATTGGATAAACTATCAGATTACCTCTTATTACCTGTGAACCTCTTTGACTCCATAGAGAAAGTCTTTGGGATATTTCTGAATCCTGATCTATTCTTGATTCAATTTGACTAGGACCGAAAACAAGAGTATCTTTTGGGAATTGATATTCTAACAATTCACCATAATTTTCACCGTCAGACCTACCTGCGATCCAAGAAATCATATTATTTCTATTTGCCGGTGTAAAGGGCAGCATTAAAATAAATTCTAACTTATCGCTGCCGGGTAACTTACTTGTAATATAATAGGGTTCCATCTGAATACTGTTTCCCGAATAATTTTCAGTGGGAATGTTCCAGACATCTTCCTTATTATAAAAGACAACCGGATCTCTCATATGATAAGTTGCATAAACTTGAGTTTGGATACTAAATAAGTCTTTTGGATATCTAATATGAGCTCTTATATCTTCTGGCATCTCTTCCCCATCCACAAATAACTCAGGGAATATTTTTTGATAGGTTTTTGCGATTGGATCCTCATCATCTATTACATAAAAGCTCATATCACCATTATAGGCATCAATAACAACCTTAATAGAGTTTCTAATATAATTACCTACTCCTCTAACAGGCTGGGAATAAGGATATCTATCTGTAGTTGTGTAAGCATCCTGAATCCAAAACAATCTACCTTTTGTAATAACTAAATAAGGGTCACTATCATACTGTAAGAAAGGAGCAACTCTTCTCACTCTTTCTTTAATATTTCTATGGTACATAATCCTACTATCAGCATTAATATCATCATTCAGTAGAAACTTAAGGTTACTAAACCTTAAAGCATAAACTGATTTTCTAATTAAACTACCAACTGGAACTCCACCAGTTCCATCATAATTAATATATACATTTTCATCTCCCTGTGGGTAATGAAACTCCGTAGAATCTGTATTAGCAATTACATATTCATCTGTTTTCTCACCATAGTAAATAGAGGCATTATCTAAAGGAATATCAACTTCAACTCTAGTTGGAATATCACTCATGAAAAATTCTGGCAAACCTTCTCCACTTACCATATTTACTGGACTCATAGTAACTCCATAACCATGTGTATATTTTAACTTTTTATTAATCCAGGTTTGGGCTTGTCCAGATAAAAGGTCCTGATTCATTTCTCTGGCTCCAAGCATTACCTGACGTAAATCTCCATCAATATAATACCTATCCACATCTATACTTTGAAAGTCATAGTACTGTCTTAAAGTCTGAATCTGATTATAGGTAGTTAATAATGGTCTATGGTCCCATAACCTGATATTTTTAATAATTTCATCATTTTCTTGTAAATCTTCATAGGTTAATCCATCTTCAACATCAAAATCAGTTGTTTCAATATCATTCAGACCATAAGCATCTAGGGTCATTTGTATATTGTGATTTATATAAGGACGTTCCCTAGCAATTTCATTTGGCTCTACCTGGAATCTCTGAACAAAACTCGGATAAAGTCCTCCAAAAATAAGGGAGGTTACGATCCATAAACCAAGTCCCCAGGCTAATAATTTGTAATTTTTCTTAAATAAACTAATTAAAAGTCCAATTGCAACAGCAATTGCGATGAAAAATAATATTCTTAAGCCTAATAAATTTGCATTTATATCGGTGTAACTAGCACCAAATGCTACCCCACGTGAGGAGTATAAAAGCTCATACATTGCTAATCTATAATCCCAGGCTTTCAATAACAAGAATATTGAAAGCAGAATTGTAATATGGCTTTTTGCACGATTAGAAAGTTTTACTTTCACTTCAGAGAAGGAACTTATACCTGAAGCTATAAAGTAAATTACTCCAATTACAATGATTGTAAGAACAATTAAAACCATACCCATCTCTTTAATAAAACTGTAAAATGGTAGGCTAAATACATAAAAAGCAATATCTCTACCAAAGATAGGATCACTGGTTCCAAATGGGGTCTGGTTAAAGTATTTCAGTACTATTTTCCATAATTCAGAACTGACCGAACTAAATAAAAATCCTAATATTAAACTGATTAAAACATATAACCAGTTCAATTTCTTCTTACTCAACCAGTTTAAAAACCCCTGACTTTCGTCTTTAAAAAGGGTTTCTACATTTTCCTTTTCCACCTTTTCCTCTTTAAAGTACTTATAAAATATTTTCTTTGTAAAAGACAGATTTATAAAAACAAAAACAGCAAAAATTATACCGATTAATACTCGCAAACCAAAATTAGAAAAGAACATTAATAAAAATGCCTTTAAAAAACCAAGTTGATTAAACCAGGCCCATTCTGTAAAAAAGTTAGCGCCTGCAAATATAGCAATTAAAAATACAATAAAGGCCACGAATATTATTGAAAATAAATATCTAAAACCTTTTTTCACTTAAAGCCACTCCCTTCTATTTTTTAACAAAATTTCTGTGTTAACTGTTCTATTTTATCATATACTTCTTGTTCATCTATCTTTGTTAAATTTCTATTTTCCATTATAATTTCACCATTAACTATTACAGTGTCCACATCATTACCATTACCTGCATAAAATATATTTGATAGATAATTATAGGAAGGGTATTGATGTACTTGATCTTTTATATTAATTAATATTATATCTGCTAAATAACCTTCCTTAATCTCTCCTAATTGTTTTATGCCCAAAGTGTTTGCACCATTTTTAGTCAGCATTTTAATGTTTTCTTCAATAGGTAAAACAGTTGGATCGTTAGTAGCAACTTTTTGCAGGTAAGAACCCATTCTAGCCTCTTCAATAAGATCAAGATTATTGTTGCTTGCAGCACTATCTGTACCATAAGAAACATTTATACCTTTATCCAGCAACTTCTTAATAGGAGCAATTCCACTGCTCAATTTCATATTACTGGCCGGATTATAGGCAACACCCACGTTTTTATCAGCCAGTATATCAATATCATTATCAGTTAAATGAACACAATGTGGTGCAATAACTTTCGCATCAAATAAATTGATTTTATCAAATAGTTCCACTGTACTTAATCCATATTTATCATCCATAAAACTTATTTCATCAGCTGTTTCACTTATATGGATATGTATTAATAAATCATTTTGTACAGCTTTATCCCTTATCTTTTCCAGATAGTCAGCACTACATGTATAAGGGGAATGAGGGCCAAGTGTAGTTTTGATTCTACCTTCAGCTTTATCCTGCCATCTTAAAGCAAAATCTACAGAAGCATTAAGACCTCCTAAACCATCATTTTCTTCAATTAAACCTTCACTTAAAATGCCTCTAATACCGCATTTTTTAACAACTTGAGCTACTTGATCCATTTGGAAATACATATCTGCAAAAGCAGTAGTACCAGTTTTTATCATTTCAACTACCGCTAGCATTGCTCCCCAGTATATATCTTCTTCAGTTAGTTGTGCTTCTGCCGGCCAGATATTATCATTAAGCCATTTATCTAATTTAAAATCATCAGCAAAACCTCTAAGTAAAGACATTGAACTATGAGTATGAGTATTTATTAATCCTGGCATTGCAACCATATTACTACAATCAATTACTTTATCATAATCATTTTTAATTTTACTATCATCTTTTATGATGTTCTTTATATTTTTACCGTCTATTTCTATATGTTTATACTCACTTAAGTTTTCTGCAGGACTATATATTTTTTTAATATCTTTTAGTAAAATATTCATTTTTATCCCCTTTTAGTTACATTTTTTTGTAAGCATTACGGATATAGTCTAAAGCAGAGATAATATTAATCGGTATTACAACATAAAATAAGATCATATTAAAAAGTTTAACATCTAATAAACTAGCAGCAATAGCTACATATAATAAGAAGACTGATATTTTCCCTAACCAAGTAGGTTCAATTAAATCTTTGCCCATTAGATACATAATACCAGATCCAAATAAAACAAAAACTTCTCTAGTTAATAAAGTAATTGTAATAACTCTTGGTAATAAGTCCATATAAATTAAAACTGCTAATATACTTATTAAGGTAAGTTTATCGGCTAAGGGATCAAGCAGCCGGCCTAAATCTGTTACCATATTGTATTTTCGAGCCAGATAACCGTCTAAAAAATCGGTAATACCAGAAAGCGAAAAAAATACTCCGCTTAATATATATTCTCCCCTCAGAAAAAAATATAGATATACGGGGATAAGTAGTAATCTGACTACTGTTAATGTGTTCGGATAATTTAATAACATAGAAACCTCCAAAAAAACTATTGTTCTTCTAAATATTCTTCTTCAGTTAAAAACTCACCATTTTCAATGCTTTTATCAATAATATTATAGTTGCGATCAAATTTAACATCTATAACTACATTGCTATAGCATTTATCACAAACTATCACTTTATGAATTTTATATTTCCCCTCAGCCTCTTCATTATAAATACGTTGAATATCATAACCTTTTCTTAGGACAACTCTTATCTTATTACCACATTTTTTATCTTTCACAAAAATCTTTACAATTTTTGAATCAGACGATGGAGTGAAAATACTTTTTATTTTGTCAAATAAGCCCATCTTAATTACCTCCAGATAATATTTAAAATTAATTCAGACAAAAATATGCCATGAGTTCCAAAAATTGAAACTCATGACATATACTAAATTTTATTATCTCTTTATTCACTTTCATCTGCATATTCAGCTGTATCTAGGGTTCTGTTTCCCAATTCACTATCAAACATGAATATTCCGTGTCCAGAGTCTCCAATTCTTTCTAATTTATTAACTATTTCATCAGCAGACGCTTCTTCTTCAACTTGTTCATCTATAAACCATTTTAAGAATGAAGCAGTTGCATGATCTTTTTCTTTCACAGCTAAATCATATAGTTTGTTTATTCGATTAGTTACCTTTGTTTCATGCTCATAGGCATCTTTAAATGCTTGTAATGGAGAATCCCAATCTACTTGTGGCTTTTCTATTGCATCTAACTTAACTCGGCCTCCTCTTTCATTTATAAAATCAAAGAATTTTTGAGCATGTAATAATTCTTCTTGAGCCTGTATATGCATCCAGTTTGCAAAACCAGTTAAATCTTCATCTTCAAAATAAGCTTCCATTGCATAATAGAGGTATCCAGAAAAAATTTCTGCATTTATTTGTTCATTAAGCTGTTCTTCCATCTTCTCACTTAACATTAATATCCCTCCCATAATATTTAATTATCTATACTTAAATTATAACTTAATTTCTTATTTAATGCAAGATTTACAAATTATGCTGATTGAAGTCAAAACGCTTTTTTAAGACCTGAACTAAAGGATAACCCAATAACAAAACAACTACGGCTTCACTAATTGAAATTTGTATCACAGTTATCCAATAAGGAATTTCAAAAAGTAGGTGTAAATAAATGCTGATTAAAAAACCATTTAATATGATTGGACTTAAGTAAGCTAAAAAAGTACCTCTAAAATAATAGGTTAAATAAGCTGCGAGTAGAGTTACTAAACTACCACCTATAATATCTACCATACCTAATCCGCCAATTATATTAGAAAGTAGTACTCCTAAGAAAAGGGCAGGAATTGCTTCGGGAAATAAGATGGGAAGTACGGTTAAAGCCTCAGCAGCTCTAAACTGTAAAGGACCGAAACTAACCGGAGATAAGATATAAGTAATAATAACATACAGACCTGCAATTAATGCGGCACGTGTTAAAAATTTAGTATTCATTAAAAATCACTCACTTATTTTTGTTTTCATTTACTACTTTGTAAGAAAATCTATGGTACGGACAGGGTCCAGTATTTTTAATTACATCAATATGTTCTTTAGTTCCATAACCTTTATTACTTAAAAAATTATACTGAGGATAACTATTATGTAATTCATCCATAATTCGGTCTCTAGTAACTTTGGCTATAATAGAAGCAGCACTGATAGAATTTACTTTTAAATCACCACTAACTATAGCTGTTTGTGTGATGTTAATATCAGGTACTTTATAACTACCATCAATTAATAAATATTCTGGTCTTTTTTCTAAGTCTTGCACAGCCCTTCTCATTGCTAAAAAGGTAGCTTGATGAATATTCAAACGATCAATAATAGTATTACTTACTATACCTAATCCTACTGAAACAGCTTCACCTAATATGATGTCAAAAAGTCTCTCACGTTCTTTTAAACTCAACTTTTTAGAATCAGTTAATCCCAAAATGGGATTATCAGTATCTAATATTACCGCAGCTGATACAACTGGACCTGCTAAAGGACCTCTACCTGCTTCATCAATACCGGCAACTAAACGATAGCCCTCTTTTTGCAGATTATATAGATGCTCATTTTGCTGGTGCCATTTTTTTATCTTTTCTTGCTTTTTTTCTTTTTGTTTTATAATTTTATTTGCAATCTTATTAACACCTTTGCGGCTGTCAGAATTTAGCTTATTAATAATACCATTATCGATCTTTTTAATATTATCAAACTCGTCAATGAAATTTTTAATCTCTTTTATAGTCATCTCTTCAAAATTCAAAATGATCACTTCCTGGTTTTTCTAATGAAACTCGTCCCAATTTCCCGTTTTGATAATCATTAACCAAAAGTTTTGCGGCTCTATTTCTATCGATTTTACCGCCACTCATTAAACAACCTCTAACTTTACCGATCTTAGGTAAGATATCATAGGGGTGTTCTCCCTGAAAGATCTCAATACCATAATTATTTTCTACTACATCTAATCTGTCTAATTGATTTAAATACTTTAATAATCTATAGGCAGCCATCTCTGTATCTACTTTTTTTAAGTCTATAGCATTAGTTAAAACAAGCTTATAAGCGATATCTTCATCCTCAGCTTTTGGAAATAAGATCCCCGGCATATCTAAAAGTTCGATGTTATCGGTAACTCTAATCCACTGTTTACCTCTGGTAACACCAGGTGTATTTCCCGTTTTAGCCGAAGATTTGCCACCTATTGCATTAATTAAGGCAGACTTACCGACATTAGGCATCCCAATAATTATAGCCCTAACCGGTCTTCTTTTAATACCTTTTTGGACTCTTTTTTTATTAATTTCTTCTTGCTTTTCTTCCATGAGATTTATTAAATTTTTAATACCAGATTTTTTGACTGCATTAACTTTTACACAGTTAATTGTTTTATTAATGACACTTTGCCACTCATCTGTATATTTTTGTTCAGCCAAATCTTTTTTATTTAATACTATAATTTTTTCTTTGTTTTCAATAATCTCTTTTAACTGTTTATTATGACTGGAGTAGGGAATCCTGGCATCTAAAACTTCAATAACTAAATCTACATTCTTTAAATTTTTCTTTAAAACCCTTTTAGCTTTTGCCATATGGCCGGGATATATATTCATTAATTCTGCCTCCCATAATAAATAAAGGGTGGTGGATAAAATCCCTCACCCCTTTAAAGTCATTATATCTCTCTTTTTTCTTTCTTTTCTTTGATGCGAGCTTTTTTACCTTTTCTTTTTCTTAGATAATATAATTTAGCTCTTCTAACATCACCTTTTCTGAGTACTTCAAAATTATCAATTCTAGGTGAATGGACTGGGAAAGTTCTTTCTACACCAACACCATGAGAAAACTTTCTTACGGTAAAGGTTTCAGTAACTCCACTACCTTTGCGGGAGATTACTACACCTTCAAATTTTTGTAGTCTTTCTTTACCACCTTCAACTACTTTTATCTGTAAACTCACAGTATCTCCAGCTATAAATTCTGGAATATCGTCTCTCATGCTTTCCTTATTTATGTTATCAATAATATTCATTTGTCGACCTCCTTTCAGCAACATGTATTAGAAATATATTTTTTAGGACAAAAGCCTGTCCATTATAATAGAAGCAGCGCTTCTGACCGAAAGATGATTGTAATCTGTATTACCTGTCACTGGTTCTAACAGATAATCTGATTTTTCAATAATTTCTTTTGTAAGCCCCCAACCAGTTCCAAATATTATTAAATAGGGTTTGTCAGAACTATGCATTTCTTTTTTTAATTCATCAAAAGAAATGGTTTCTTTACTCTTTTGAGCACTGGTTGTAATTAGGGTTGGTTTTTCACCTGTGTTCTTTTTTATATCTTTAATGGTATCTTCTAAGGTATCTTTAATCTCCATTTCCTTAAAGGCTTCGTGTCTTGTATTATTGTAGTCAGCTCCAAAACCACTTGTCCAGTAGTCTCTCATTCTTTTTACCAAAGATTGTTGAGACTTTAACTGGTTAACAACATAGTATTTATTTACACCATAGGTTCTTGCTGCCCGTGAAATATCATGTAAATCATAGTTAGTTACTGTTGTAGTTATTACATCACCATCTTTGTTATATACAGGATGATGTAGTAGTGCAATAAAAACATTTTTATTCATTGTCGTTGACTCCCTCAATTTCTTGTTTGATTTCTCGCAGCAGTTCCTGTTGGTCTTCAGTTAATTTTGTGTTTTTAAGTAAGTCTGGTCTTACTAAATAAGTCCTTTTTAAGGCTTCCTTTTTTCTCCACCTATCAATTAATTGGTGGTTACCACTTAATAGTATCTCAGGTACAGACATACCTTTGAATTCTCTTGGTCTGGTATAATGGGGGTAATCTAAAATTCCATTATAAAATGAATCATTTTTTTTGGATTCATCATCCCCTAATACATCGGGTAACATTCTAGCAACAGCATCCACTAATACCATTGCTGGTATTTCTCCACCAGTAAGTACATAATCACCTATTGAAACTTCTTTATCCACAAAATTATTTCTTATTCTCTCATCAACGCCTTCATAATGTCCACAGATTAAGATCAACCTTTTTTCTGCACTTAATTCTTTAACCATTGTTTGGTCTAACTGTTCACCACGAGGTGTTAATAAAATATTTGTAGAGTCCTGATTGAAATCATTTGTTATATCCTGTAGTGCATAATAAATTGGTTCGACTTTAAGGACCATACCAGCCCCACCGCCATATGGATAATCGTCAGCAGTATTATGCTTATCAGTAGTATAATCCCTAATATCAATTAAATTTATGTCTATAATATCATTTTCTCTGGCTTTTTTAATTATACTATCTGAAAAGGGGCCTGCAAACATTTCTGGAAATAATGTTAAAATATCAAATCTCATTTCTTACACCCCAAAGCCTATAAATTTAAAATGCCATTGACCGGATCAATAAATATTTCATTTGCTTTAATATCTATCTTTTTTATATATTCTTTACTCATTGGAATCATATATTCTTTTGTCTCACCTTGGATAATTAAAATATCTGTGCCCCCAGTATCAATAACATCTAAAACTCTGCCAAGTACTTTTTCATCAGGTAAAATAACTGTAGCATCGATTAGATCATCAACATAAAATTCATCAGCTGCTAAAGGTAATAGATCATCCTCTTTTATCTTCACTTCATAATTTCTATACTCTAAAGCCTCACCAATATCATCTATATTCTCAAGCTTAAGTATTACAAAGTTCTTATGAAGCCAAATATCTTCTATTACTTTTCTAACCTTTTTTTGTTGATCAGGGCTTACTAATATTACCTCCTCAAGGAACTCAAATCTCCTTAAATCATCAGTAAAAGGTGCTACTCTTACTTCACCCTTATTACCCTGGTTTTTAGTTATTTTACCAAGTGATATTAACTTTTCCATTTTTTTACCACCATTTACTATTTAATTTTGACCTCAACTTTTTTGCCTTCTTTAGTAGCAGAAGCCTTAACCACTTTACGGATAGCTCTGGCAATACGCCCCTGTTTACCGATTACTTTACCCATATCATCATCAGCAACAGAAAGTTCAACCACAGTTGTATTGCCATCTTCTATCTTGTTGGTTGTTACTTCTTCTGGCTTATCTACAATATTTCTTGCAATTACTTCAACTAATTCTTCCACAGGAGTAACCTCCTTTTTACTTTTCCTGATTTAAAAATTTCTCATAAATACCTGATTTTTTTAATAAACTCTTAACAGTATTCGATGGTTTAGCACCATTGTTTAGCCATTTAAGAGCTTTTTCTTCATCAATTTTATAGGTTTCTGGTTCAGTTGTAGGATCATAATATCCTAATTCCTCTAAAAATTTACCAATTGGAGCATTACGGGAATCAGAAACCACTAATCTATAAGATGCACTCCTTTTTTTACCCATTCTTTTCAGTCTAATCTTTACTGCCATTAACATTCACCTCCTTGAAATAATTACAGTGTATACTTTTATAATTTATAGATTAAAAGGGTAGATTCATATTACCCATTTTACCCATTAAACCTTTACCTTTGCCACTATTAAACTTCTTAATCATCTTTTTAGTTTCTCTATATTGTTTTAATAGTCTATTAACTTCTTGAATACTGGTACCACTACCTTTTGCTATTCTTTTGCGGCGGCTACCATTAATTATATTAGGATCTACTTTTTCATCTTTAGTCATAGAATTGATAATCGCTTCTATATGATCCAACTGTTTTTCATCAACCTGTAGGTTTTTCAGTTGTTTAGCTCCACTCATACCGGGAATCATTCCCATAATCTGATCCAGTGGACCCATATCTCTTAACTGTTCTAATTGATCTAAGAAGTCTTCAAAGGTGAATTGATTATTTTTTAATCTTTCTTCTAACTTTTTAGCCTTTTCTTTGTCAATTGCTTCTTCAGCTTTTTCGATAAGGCTTAAAACATCACCCATCCCTAATATACGGTCTGACATTCGATCGGGATGGAATGGTTCAAAGTCATCTAACTTTTCACCAGTACCAATAAATTTAATCGGTTTTCCGGTTACTGCTTTTACAGATAGAGCTGCTCCACCACGGGCATCACCATCTAGCTTGGTTAATACAACTCCATCAATACCAAGCTTATCATCAAAGTTTTCTGATACATTGACTGCATCCTGACCTGTCATTGAATCGACGACCAATAGAATTTCATCTGGGTCAGTATTTGTTTTTATATCCTGTAGTTCATCCATCATCTCTTCATCTATGTGTAAGCGACCGGCTGTATCCAAGATAACTATATCATTGCCAGCTGACTCTGCTTTACTTAAACCTGCCTTTATTATATCAACTGGATTTTGTTTGTCACCCATTGAAAATACTGGAATCTCAAGACGTTCTCCAAGGACCTGCAGCTGTCTAATAGCTGCTGGTCTGTATATATCTCCAGCTACCAAGAGGGGGTTTTTCCCTTCTTTTTTAAACATTTTTGCTAATTTACCAGCAGTAGTTGTTTTGCCAGAACCCTGTAAACCTACCAACATAATTAAGGTTGGCGGATCAGGTGAAATTTCAATTTCACTCTGCTGACCTCCCATTAATTTAGTAAGTTCTTCATTAACAATTTTTACTACCTGCTGGCCGGGAGTTAAACTTTCCATTACCTCCTGACCTACTGCTCTTTCTTTAATATTGTTAATTAAGTTTTTTACAACTTTGTAGTTTACATCTGCTTCAAGAAGCGCTAACTTAACCTCACGTAAAGCAGCATCAACATCCTTTTCATTCAGTTTTCCTTTACTGCTCAACTTTTTTAATGTATCTTGCAGTTTTTCAGCTAAACCAGAAAATATCATTTAAAACTGTACCTCCAGCTTAAATATTTTTGTTCATCTCTTTTAATTTATCTAATAAATATTTTTTAGTCTTTTTATTAATATCATCATCGTCTTTTATATAATTTATTAATTCATTTATAATACCAATATTCTTTTTATTTCTCTTAACCAACTGTAATTTATCTTCATAGGACTTTAAAGTATCTTCTGCTCTATTTAAATGGTCATAAACCCCTTGTCTACTTATATCTAAATTTTCTGCTATTTCGCCAAGTGATAAATCCTGATAATAATAAAGTCCAATAATCTTTTGCTGTTTGTCAGTTAATAGCTTTCCATAATAATCAAAAAGCATGCTGATTTCGATTGTTTTATCAAGCATTTTTTTATCACCAAGCTTGTTAAGTAATTTTACTTTACACCATTTCACAGAGCATATTATAACTTATATAAAAGGAGTTGTCAAGGATTAGTTAAGAGAAAGCCTTTTGCGATGTAACATTTTTTATTAATAAAGTTAGAGATATTCCCGAAAAAATCTTCTGTTTTTTTAAAAATTTACTTATTTTACGTTACCAAGGATTTTGAACTTCTAAATATCTATAATTTCAACTAAAAAGAGACAGACCACCCTACTTAAATTATAATCTTTTTAAAAATCCATTAAACTCTTAATTAAGCAGACTTAACAAGGGTTCTTATATGTTCGATCTGTTTTTCTTTTATTCGCCCGACTGCCATTCCTAACATCACTATCAAAGACAGTGAACAGTTAAACTGCATTTTTCCCAGTCCCCGGATGGTGTGATTCTCAAAACCATATGATACATCTAAACGGCTATTGACTCTTTCTAACAAGGTTCTCGCTTTATATAAGCGGTCCCATTTATAACTTTGCCTTGCTACTGCAGTAAAGACCCGCCGGTCTTCTTCTAAATCTATTCGTATACTGCCCGAGACAGGGCATTCTTGTTTTCCCCGACACTTTAAACCATAATGGTCAGCTGGACATCGCTGTTTTAACGTGTTTCGCTTTTTTTCAAAACCCCCATAGGCCATCTTTTTTTAAGCCGGTGTCCGGATCGTAACAGTAAACATTACCACAGTAGTCATATACTACGTTTTCCTCATCTTCTAATACTCTACTATCTTCCCCATCTTTCCACATGTCACGGATATCTATTATGGGTTTAATTCTATATTCATCCCAACATTTTTTTATTAATTTTCCGCCATCATAGCCACGATCTCCCAGCAGATACTTACATTTTCCTCTTAAATCAGGATGAGTTTGTTTTAATTCATCTATCATCTCATGCGCAATTGGACTTTCTCCCTTTTCCGCCGTGATTACTTTATATGAGACTGGTAATTCATATTCAGCATCCACTATTAAATGTAACTTATAGCCAAACCATCTTTTTGTAGTTTCATACTTATTGCCGTGCTCATCTTTATAATAATAATCTTTGCGACCGAATTTAGCGTCTAAATCCCTTCTTCTGTCATTTTTAAGTTCCTCTTTTTCATCTTGATCATAATCATGGGGATTAGCATAACTTTCAATCGCTTTACCATCTACAGCCAACTTCTCTCCGAAATCGGGCAGCAATCCCTTTAACTCTTCTATCAAGTTATTAAATATTTCTTCAATATACTCTTGATGTTCTTTCTCCATTAATTTATCTAAAAAACGACTGTAAACCCAGGGTGGAGGAGTTTCACTGTTTTTAAATCCACACATACTCCTCAGTTGACCATTTCGAGATAACTCTCGCCTTAAGCTTGCTATCGTATCGTGCTCGTATACTATCCCGGCCAGCAAAGAATTGCACATTGCTCTTATCGGTTATTTATCTCTTCTTTTACCCCGCTCTTTTTCGAGATGCCGCATAAAATCTTCATCGGGAAGATATTCAATAACAAGTCTTAACCTCTCAAATCTCCTAACTTTTCAATTTCACGGTAGTCAAAAAGACTCATTTGTGGTATATTAGCCATAGGTGAGACCTCCTTGGTTTTTGTTTATTTTGTTTTTTCTTCAATTAACATTATATCAATAATACCAAGGGTTTTCACCATTTTTTTACTAAATTTTCTTTTTGGGTCAATCTTTTTGATTTTACTATTTTAACCTACATATCATCCTCATTTATTCTGATTTTGGGGTAAAGAAAATTTAACAGCCTTCATGATTTCTTTCATAATAGTGATTATTTGCTTCGCAAATTCCTCAAGAGAATAAAGCATCTACAAATATATCAGGTTTAAAGACCTGTAAATCATCTTCCTTTTCTCCCACTCCAATTAATTTTATCGGTATACCTAATTCATCTTTTACTGCGATCACAACTCCACCTTTAGCAGTTCCATCCAGTTTAGTTAAAGCAATACCATCTATATTTACTGCTTTATGGAATAATTTAGCCTGAGAAATAGCATTTTGTCCATTCGTAGCATCTAAAACCAATAATATTTGTTTATGAGCATTTTCTGCTTCTTTATAAATAACTCTTTTTACCTTTTTTAACTCTTCCATTAAATTCTTTTGAGTATGAAGTCGACCAGCAGTATCAACGATAAGGACATCGGCATCTTTAGATCTAGCAGATTGAATCGCGTCATAAGCTACTGCAGCGGCATCTGAACCCTCTTTTTGGGCAATTAACCTTACGCCTAGCCTATTTGTCCAAACTTCTAATTGGTCTATTGCAGCGGCTCTAAATGTATCACAAGCAGCAATCATGACCTCTTTACCCTGTTTTTTAAATTTACTGGCTATTTTAGCAATAGTAGTGGTTTTACCAGAACCATTAACTCCCACTACCATGATGATATTTAAGCCATCTTCTAGTTTTATGCCACCCTCTTCTTCTTGTAAAAATTCACTTAGTTCTTCTTTGAAAACACTGTAGAACTGTTCTGTATCTTCTATTTCTTCTTTTTCAACCTTCTTTTTTAGATCATCTATCATTTTCATGGTGGTGTGAACACCAATATCAGCTTGGATTAATACTTCTTCTAATTCAGTAAAGAATTCTTCATCAAGTTCTTTACCACCAGTGAATAAGTCGTTTAGCTTACCAAAAATTCCATTTTTGGTTTTATTTAAGCCGTCCTTTAATTTTTTAAATAATCCTTTATCTTCCTCTTCATTATTTTCAACATTTTTAAATATAGACATTATATATTATTCTCCTTCCTGTTAACTATTGAATTTGTTCCTTTAAGTTTAAGGAAACTAACTCTGTTACTCCTTTATCGGTCATAGTTAGTCCATAAATATTATCAACTGCTGTCATCATATGTTTGCGGTGTGTTACCACAATAAACTGAGCAAAATCGGTGTATTCCTTTAAGAAGTTAGAAAACCTAACTACATTTACATCATCTAAGGGAGCATCAATCTCATCTAAGATATAAAATGGGCTCGGATTTACCCTCAGAAGTGCAAAAACTAAAGCAATTGCGGTTAAAGCCCTTTCCCCTCCAGATAATAAGGTTAATTTTTTTAGCCTTTTACCAGGTGGTTGGGCTATAATTTCTACACCAGTTTCTAATAAAGCTTCTTCATCAACTAAATTAAGTTCTGCTCTACCTCCATTGAATAAATCTACAAATACTTTTTCAAATTCTTCCTTAATTTGATAAAAGGAATTCTTAAATTTATCCATCATTGTTTCTTCAATTCGCTCAATTATATTTATTATGGATTCTTTTGCTTCTTCTAAATCAGCCTGTTGTTCATGTAAATAATCTAATCTTTCTTTTAATTCTTCATATTCTTCTATTGCACCTAAATTTACACTACCTAATTTAGATATATTATTCCTTAATTCCTTGACTCTTTTTTCAACTTCTTTACGGTTTTCTACTTGTTCTCTTTGTGCATATTCATCTTCACTAATATCAAAGTTATATTCATTAATCAGTCTTTCTTCAATACTTTCTGTTTTATCTTTTTTTCTGGTATAAGCAAGATTTATCTCATGGAGTTTATCTTTTTTATTGTTTAGTTCATCATTTAGCCTTTCAACTTCTTCTTCTAATTTTTCATGTTCGTCACGCAGCTGTTTTAATCTTTTATCCATTTCTTCTAATTCTATTTTAGCCTGTTTAACTTTTTGTTCAAATTCTTCTTTTTGTTCTAAAAGTTTTACTTTGCGATCTGCTAATTCCTTTAACTCTTCTTTTATTTCCTGGATTCTATTTTCTTTATTGTTTTGGTTTGTTTTATTATTCTCAATAGTTTGTTCTAAATTACTTTTTTCTTTATTCAAGCTTTTTAATTTTTCCTGCTGAGTTGCATAGTTAACCCTTACATCGGTTAATTTCTCTCTTAAATTTTCAATCTCATCACTTATTTTATCAATTTTTGCTTGTTTTTGATTAATAATATCTTTTTCTTCATCATAGTTTTGACTGTTTTTTTCAAAAAGACTGCTCAAATTATTTTTTTCATCTTTTAAAGTATTAAGTTCGTCTATTCCTTTTTCAAGCTTAGTTTCTATGTTATTCTTTTCTTTTTTTACTTCTTCTAATTGTTCTGTTAATTCTTTTTCATTTTCTTTTAAGTTTTCAAGTTTCAATGTTAATTTCTGATAATTATCTTTTAAATCAGCTCTCTTATTTTCTAAACTTTCTATTTCATCTTTTATTGTTAAACCTTCTTTTACAATTTTATCAACTTGTTCATTTAATTTTGCAATTTCTTCTTCTAATTCATTCATTTCTCTATCTCTACTTAAAAGATTATTCTTTTTATTTTGCCTGCTACCACCTGAAACAGAACCACCAGGATAGATTAAATCCCCTTCTAAAGTTACTAATTTATGTTTTTTATTTATTATATTAGATATATCAATGGCAGCCTCCAGATCTTTCGAGATAATGGTGTTACCAAGTAAAAACTCCATAACTTTTTTAAACCTATCATTAAAATCAACAAAGTCTATTGCTAAACCTAGATAACCCTGTTTAGAAGCAAATTGCTTAGTATTAATCCTTCCATAAGACTTTATAGATTTAATCGGTAAAAAGGTAGCTCTCCCACCATTATTTTCTTTTAAATAATCTATACATTCTTTGGCTGTATTATCATTTTCTACTACTACATTTTGTAGCTTATTACCCAGAGTAGTTTCAATAGCAGTTTCATACTTTTTCTTAACATTGATTAGTTCCGCCACTGCCCCGTACATTTCAGGAAAACGTTCATCTTCTTTAAGTATATTTTTTACACCTTTATAAAAGCCGGAATAATCTTTTTTTAGATCTTCAATAAATTCTTTACGGGATTTTTTCTGATATAGTTCATCCTGAATATCTTCATATTCGTTTTCTAATTCATCATATTTTTCTTGATAATCTGTTAATTTAGATTGTATCTCACTTAAACTTTCTTTGGTTTCATTTATTTTATTAACGGTTTTAGTCTGTAAATTTTGATTGTTTTCAACTTTGGTTGTTAATTGGGCTTTCGATTTTAAGATCTGTTCCTTTTGGTCCCTTTGATCTGATAATACTCTTTCTTTATACTTTATTTTTTCCTCTAATTTATCAAAATCACGTCTTAACTGATTAATATCCACATTTTCTTCAATCAAATTTTCGCGGTATTTATTTAACTCTGACCTTAACTTTTTTAGATATTCAACTCGTATTTCATAATCTTTTTCAACTCCGTCTTTCTTTTCCGCCCAAAGATCAAGTTTTGTACGTTCTTTTTTGTACTTTTCTCTTAAATTAGTAAGACTTTCTTTTTTATTTGATAAGTTAGTTTTCAGCTGTTTAAGTTCTTCTTTTAATTCAGCTTTTTCTCTTTGTAAATTATTTTTTCTTTCTTCAATAATATTAACCCTATTTTTAACTTCATCACTTTTAGTTTTTAATCGGTAATATTCATCTTTTTTATTATCATAGGAAACCTCTAAATCACGCAATTTTTCTTTCTTCTTATGTAATTTATCTTTCTTATTGTTATTTATACTTTCTTTTTTATCTATTTTTGTCTCTAAGTCATCTTTTTTCTCTTTTAATTCGTCTAAAGAGGTAGCTAATTCTTCATGTTGATCAAGCAAGAGGTTGATTTCAATTTCTTCTAATTCTGATTTTAACTTTTTGTATTCTCTGGCTTTCTTGGCATCTTTTTTAATTTTTTCATACTGTTTTTCTAACTCCCAAACTAAGTCTTTAATGCGCTGCAGATTAGAATTTGTATTTTCCAATCTTCGCTCAGCATCTTTTTTACGGGACTTATGTTTACTGATTCCAGCTGCCTCTTCAAAGAGTTCTCTTAAATTTTCAGGTTTAGAATTTATAATTTGTGTGATTTTACCCTGACTCACAATAGAATAAGAATTATTGCCTAAACCGGTATCCATCAGCAGTTCATTAACATCTTTTAACCTACATTTGCTGTCATTAATTAGATAGTCACTAGAACCATCTTTAGTTACTTCACGTGATATCTTTACTTCATCTGTTTCAATATCTAAAATCCGAGAAGAATTATCTAAAAACAGGGAAACTTCAGCCGAAGAAGCAGGCGGAAGTTTTTCACTACCAGCAAATATTACATCAGCCATTTCAGAGCCTCGTAAGTTTTTAGCACTCTGTTCAC
>Ga0209925_1000062_pt1 | contig 49808 bp, 42 predicted proteins | sample SalPonR2_A_D1_MG_FD_185702 | JGI IMG/M metagenome (GOLD analysis project Ga0209925, IMG submission 185702) | Salt pond soil microbial communities from South San Francisco under conditions of wetland restoration - Salt Pond MetaG R2_A_D1_MG... ... | reverse complement strand
TCCGAAATGCCGTGACCTCGCATGAGCTCATTGAAACCGTGCGCACCAGCAACCGGTCCATGACCACACTGGAAGGAAAGGATGAGGCCCAGCGAGATATTATCAAAACCGGCCGAGAGAAGTTAAACAATATGATCTTGAAGGCTTCCCAGCCAAAGCTGGACCGCTTTGGCATCGAACTGATCGATGTGAAGATGAAGCGGGTCAACTATGTGAAAAAGGTGCGGGACTCGGTATATGGCCGGATGATTGCCGAGCGCAAACAGATGGCGGAAAAGATCCGGTCTGAGGGCCAGGGCGAGGCCAAGCGCATCATGGGGCAGAAAGAGCGGGACCTGCTTGAAATCCAATCCGGCGCCTACCGGAAGGCAGAAGAAATCAAGGGGGATGCCGATGCCAAGGCTACCCAGATTTATGCGGACGCTTACAGCGTGGATCCGGAATATTACTCATTTACCCAGTCCCTGGATGTCTATACCCAGTCCCTGGATAAAACAAGCAATCTGGTCTTGTCCACGGATTCGGAGTTGTTGAAGTACCTGAAGGATTTTTCCGGCAAGACGTCTAATTAGGGGTTGGCATAAAAAAGCCGGGAAGATCGGCCTTTAGGCCGGGCCCTTCCCGGTTTGTTTTTTTTCAACAGGCTCACCGATATCATTTTTTTAGCCTTTATTTCGTTGATGCCGTGTCCTGGCTAAAAGTTTTCGATGTTTATGCTTTCGCATCTTTTTGCGTCGCTTTTTGATCACACTGCCCAACAGATCACCCCCTTTCTTTGAAATATACGACTAAGGCTATCAAAACCTCTTGGAAAAAGTAACATTAATTTATAACATGGCTAATGAATTTTTGTCTATGGTTTTTTAAAAACCGGATTATCCGAAAAGGCAAAAAAACGCGCTTATGCTTGTCAGAGCGCAACTATATCATTTTCATAACAAATAACATTTTCAATGCCCGCTTGAAATGGATCAGCTGAGATACTTTACGCCGCATCAACTTGAAATGGTCACAAGCGCGGCTGCGATGGCCGAGGAGCTTGTCAGCAACTTTTATAAACTCTCGTCCAGTCAGCTGCGCAGATTAAACTATGATATTAAAACATTGGCTGATCTGTCGCCTATGGAAATCGTTTCAGGCCATTTTGCGCAAATTTTGAAATACAAACTGAAAAAAAGGGATGTTTTGCGCGAGACGGAGGCCGAGGATTTTTATAAGATTTGTTTGCAGGATCATTCGATTCTGACTGCCCTGGAGGCCCATCCGGATCTACAATTCCAGTCCTTTCTGCTCTATATTGTGTGCCATGAGTTGATCCATGTGGTTCGGTTCAGACGCTTTTTGCAACAGTTCCAGGCCTCGGCAGCCGAGCGGATAGCCGAAGAACAGCGGGTTCATGCGAAAACCAATGAGATTCTGAGCAATCTATCAATTGACGGGATTGCCGAGGTATTGAAATTTTATGAAAACTGGCGCGACCCGCCTCACCCGATCGAGCAGCCGTAAAAAATTTGGGCGGGTGCCCTTGACAACCTAAAAACATTGACTATATTGAGTGTGATTTATAACACTCGCGAATAAATATAGCTACTTGTTATTATTCCATAAACAGGAGTTTCGGAAATGCCGATCTATGAGTATGAATGCGCTGAATGCGGGCGGGTGCACGAAATTATGCAGAAAATGTCTGATCCGCCGCTGACAGAATGCCCTCACTGTGCCGGTAAGCTTCAAAAATTGATTTCACAAAGTACGTTTCATTTGAAGGGAAGCGGGTGGTACGCAACGGATTATGCGAACCGGAATTCCGGCTCATCGAGCGCCGCGTCCAAAGAGTCGGATCATGCGTCCGATAAGTCGACATCAAAGACGGACAGTAGCCCAAAAGAGAGTAGCTCAACAAATAGCAGTTCAACAGAGAGTCGTTCATCGGATGCCTGACGTTATCCCCGAAGCGAGGCATCGCCGATGAATCGCCAGCCGGCTGACTAAACTGCTTGATTTTGATTCGATAAATTTTTCTTCATAACACAATTTAAGGGAACCAAACGAGGCTATGGTCATTGAAATGCAGTGATCGAAGTAGAAGGAAATATATACCTTAATCCTATTGAATATATAACCCATTTAAAAAATTACTGATAAACCAGAAAAGAAGGAGAGGCGAAATGAAGATTAAACCATTGCAAGATCGGATTTTAGTTAGACGGGTTGAGGAAGAATCCAAGACGAAGGGTGGCATCATTATTCCTGACAGCGCCAAAGAAAAACCAGCCGAAGGGATTGTTGTTGCGGTTGGGGAAGGCAAGCGCGCAGAGGATGGAAAACGGATGACACCTGATGTTAAAGAAGGCGAGCGGGTGTTGTTTGCAAAATATGCCGGCACTGAGGTCAAAATTGAGGATGAAGAGCACCTGGTCATGCGCGAGGATGATGTATTAGGAATTATAGAATAAACGATTGGAGGTTGTGCATATGACAGCGAAAGATATTAAATACGGGATGAAAGCCCGGGAAGGATTGCTTGCCGGAGTGGACAAGCTCGCGGATGCGGTATCTGTTACACTGGGTCCCCGGGGAAGAAATGTCGTCATTGAAAAATCCTGGGGGTCCCCCACAGTGACGAAGGACGGCGTAACCGTGGCCAAGGAAATCGAACTCGAAGATAAGTTCGAGAACATGGGCGCCCAAATGGTCAAAGAGGTCGCCAGCAAAACCAGCGACATGGCCGGTGACGGGACGACCACGGCGACCGTGCTGGCCCGTTCGATCTATCAGGAAGGCTTGAAGCTGGTGGCTGCCGGAAACAGCCCCATGGCCATCAAGCGGGGTATTGACAAGGCCGTCGAAGGGGCGGTCAAGGAACTCAATAAAATCAGCAGTTCAGCCAGTGATCAACGTGAAATCGCACAAATCGGGACCATCTCGGCCAATAATGACGAAACTATCGGCAACCTTATTGCCGAAGCAATGGATAAAGTCGGAAAAGACGGCGTCATTACCGTGGAAGAGGCGAAATCCATGGAAACCCATCTGGACGTCGTCGAAGGGATGCAGTTCGACCGGGGCTATGTCTCTCCATATTTTGTCACGGACTCGGAAAAAATGGAGGTTAACCTCGAAGACCCCTATATCCTGATCCATGAAAAGAAGGTCAGCAATATGAAGGATCTGCTGCCGATTTTGGAATCGGTGTCAAAGTCGGGTCGCCCCCTGTTGATTATCGCCGAGGACGTAGAGGGCGAAGCCCTGGCGACATTGGTCGTCAACAAACTACGCGGCACACTGAACGTGGCGGCGGTTAAGGCGCCGGGCTTTGGCGATCGCCGAAAGGCCATGCTAGAAGATATCGCGGTGCTGACCGGCGGGCAGGTCGTCTCCGAAGATGTCGGTGTCAAGCTGGAGAACATCACCATCAATGAGCTGGGCCGGGCCAAGAATATTTCTATCGATAAAGACAACACGACGATCGTCGACGGCGCCGGCTCCAAGTCCTCCCTGGAGAATCGGGTCAAACAGATCCGCGCCCAGATTGAAGAGACGACTTCCGACTATGACCGGGAAAAACTGCAGGAACGACTGGCCAAGCTGGTCGGGGGCGTCGCCGTCATCAATGTCGGCGCAGCTACTGAAACCGAGATGAAAGAGAAAAAGGCCCGCGTGGAAGATGCGCTGAATGCCACCCGTGCCGCGGTTGAAGAAGGTATTGTGGCCGGCGGCGGGGTTGCCCTGGTCCGCTGTATGAACGCCATTGAAAAGGTTAAGGCCAAGGCGGAGCAGAAACTCGGGGTCAAAGTCGTGCTTCGCGCCATGGAGGAGCCCTTGCGCCGCATTGCGGACAACGCCGGGATCGAAGGCTCTATCGTGATCGATAAGGTGAAGAACAGCGAAGGCTCCAACGGCTATAATGCAGAAACGAATACATACGAGGATTTGATTGAGGCGGGCGTCATCGACCCGACAAAAGTCGTCCGGTTCGCCCTGCAAAATGCCGCGAGTGTGGCATCCCTGATGCTAACCACCGAGGCTATGGTCGCTGAGAAACCGGAAGAGAATGAAGGCGCCGGTGCCGGTGCCGGTGCCGGCGCGGGTGCCGGTATGGGCGGCATGGGCGGTATGGGCGGCATGGGCGGTATGATGTAGACGCCCGGCCATACCCCGACGACGCTTTAAGTTAACGCCTTCATGTGCGGTATGTGCATGAAGGCGTTTTTTTGGGCCGTAAACAAAGACCATTTATCTTGACACCGGGCGCCTTGTCGGATAGTTTCGGGTATATTTGAAATGGAGGCTATGATAATAAATAATAAACATTGCCGCATTGTGGCGGGGCCTTAAGCTGGTGTCCATCCATAAAGAGCCATTTATGGATGGACCCTATCTACACATATCCTGATTTTATTCCAGTCAGTCAGACATCGGTGATTACTTCGGCAGCCATATCAGGCGGGTAAGCGATAATGGAATGCTTGCGGCGTATTGCCTCCCAAGCTGCCAGTCATACAGACAAGAGGGCTTTTACGTATCGCCGCTATCATTTATCGTCGAATAAACGGGCCGAACCCCCCCGGCAATGATTGAAGGGGTCGATACGGGTGTTTCGGGCGGCGGTGTCGGGACGCGGCGTGGGACCTTTTTTTTCTGAAACTCAAACGGATGGAGTTGTACAATAATGGGAGCAGAAAGCCTCAATGTCATAGAAATGATATTGAACGCGGGATTAATGGTGCAGTTCGTCATGCTGCTGCTGTTTATATTTTCCGTCGCCTCCTGGGCGATTATTTTTATCAAGTATCGCTATATACGCCGGGCATACCGGGAATCAGCAGATTTTATCGAATATTTCTGGGAGACCCGAGACTTTTCCGAGGCCTATGCGAAATCCAAGGAGCTACGTTTCAGCCCGATTGCAAGGGTTTTCCGCATTGCCTACATGGAGCTTCGCAAGTTGGGCGATGGCGCCGTCCGACAGAAGGATCCGTCATCCGCAGAACAACCCCAGAATTTGGATCCTCCGGGCACGCGAAGGGGTTTTGATAATGTGAAGCGCGCCCTTGAACGCTCCAGCATTACCGAGAGCATCCGGCTGGTTCAGATGGTGCCGTTTTTGGCTACAACCGGCAATATCGCACCGTTTATCGGGTTGTTTGGGACGGTATGGGGGATTATGAACTCATTTCACAGTATTGCCTTTAAAAAGGGGGTAACCAGTATCGCAGCGGTGGCGCCCGGCATCTCAGAGGCGCTTATCGCAACAGCGGCCGGCCTTGCCGTTGCCATCCCCGCCGTTATTGCGTTTAACTATTTTAATCAGAAAATCCGAATTATCGAGTCGGAATTGGAAAGCTTCTCTTCGGATTTTTTGAATATCGTTGAGCGCGAACTTATATTATCCGGAGAGGGGTCGGCATGAGGCTGCCCAGCAAAAACAATCCCTTGGTCTCTGATATCAATGTGACGCCGTTTGTCGATGTGATGCTGGTGTTGTTGATTATTTTCATGGTCACGGCGCCAATGATGGTTCAGGGGGTGGATGTGTCCCTGCCGGAGACCCGGAATTCGAATCAGCTCTCCTCGGAAGAGGATCAGCTGGTCGTCACCATCGATAAAGACAACCAAATTCGGATTAATGACTATGCGGTCGGTTTTGACTCTCTTAAAGAAAAGCTCGAAAAAATTTTTGAAAACAGGCATTCCCGGGCCGTTTTTTTAAAAGCGGATAAGCGGATTGCCTATGGACGCGTCGTCGAGGTGATGTCGGCAATCAAAGGTGCGGGAGCCGAAAAATTGGGTATGGTTACCAGGCCTTCTGAAAAACCCGAGACCCCCTAGGCGATTTGGCAAAAAATCGGCATAAAAAAATGCGTTCAGAGGCGCATCAACTTCAGCATATTAAATCTCCGGAGGAAGCGTGGCACTGGTATGCGCTGGCCTCCCTGGCATGCCATATTTTTGTGATCGCAGTGGTTATATTTTTTCCGTTTTCCTCGGTTTCCATGCCCGAATTCTCGGACCGAAATGTTATTGAAGTCGATCTGGCCTCTGTCCCGCCGCAGGTCAATACCCCGCTACCGCCAAAATCCTCCGTCGATAAAGGCCAAAGCGAGCCCTCTCAGCCGAAAGAACCCGCAGATGATGCCTTCGCCTCGGAAGAAACCGCCGCCGGTCCGGAAAAACCGAAAAAGTCCGGGCCTTCGGTTAAAAAAGCGCGCAAAAAAAATTTTGACCCCTCGGATTATCAGGTTAAAAAACCGGAAAAGCCGGGCCCCAAAATCAAGAGCGCGATGAAGGATAAGACGATCCGGACGGCGGCCGTGCATAAGAGCGTTGTGGAAAGGATGAAGGAAGAATCCGGGGATTCCAGGCCCTGGTCGGTAAAAGAGCGGATTGACGAGTTGAAATCCGAAGTGCCCGGCCAGGACCGGAGACTGAAGGACCGGACGACGGCCCACCTCAAAGGCGGCGCCCGGGGGAGGCCAACCGATATGACGCAAATCCAGGTGTACCAGGCGGAAGTAGCGGTGAGGCTTAAAAACAACTGGGTCTTTTCGGAAAAACTGGCCGGCCAGACCCAGGGGCTGGAAAGCCGGCTGCTTATTGAAATTCTGCCTGACGGGTCGATAACCGATGTTATGTATGAAAAACGCTCTGGAAACAAATACCTGGATCAGTCGGCGTATAAAACCGTCATGAAATGCGATCCGCTTCCGCCGCTTCCTGAAGGATACAAGAAATATCATCTGATGGTGGGGTTTACCCCCTCCGGGCTGAAGCGCCAATAATCAAAAGTCGTGAGATTAACCAACAAGGCGGTGTGCATGCAGGCAAAGGAATCTGTTGGAATCGGTTTGATCATCATTTTTGCACTGATTATCGGGCAGGGGGGGTGGCCCTCTGCCGCACAAGCTGAACGCGTCTATGACTATATCAATATCAGCGATCCGTTTTTAAAAAAAATACCGATTGCGGTGCCGGTGTTCAAGACCATGTCAGGATCTTCAGAGGTGGATGCGGCGCACAAGGCCGCCGATATATTGAGCTCGGGCATCGAGTTTACCGGTTATTTTAAGCTGATTGATCGGGGCGCGTTTCTGGAAACCCCCCGGGAAAAAGGCATTACGGCCGTTGATTTGAATTTTGACAACTGGACGGACATCGGGGCTGAACTTTTGATAACGGGCGGCTTATGGGTAACTGATGACACCGTGCGCCTGGAAATTCGCCTGTTTGATACATTCAAAGGTTCCCTGCTTTTTGGGAAACGATATGGCGGAGATATCGTCGATCTCCGGCAGATGGTGCACCGTTTCTGCGGTGAAATGCTCTATCGGTTGACCGGTAATCGGGGGCTGTTTAACAGCCGGATTGTGTTTATCAACAAGGATAACGGCAAAAACGCCATTTATACGTGCGATTTTGACGGCCATGGCCCCAGGCGTGTGGTCGAAGGCGAGGCAATCACCCTGTCTCCGTCCTGGTCGCCCGATGGGCGCGCAATCGCCTATACCTCCTATGCGGGGGGTGAGCCCAACATTTCTATCCGAGGGATGGAAAGCGGCGAGACCCGCCGGATCAGCTATGAGGGGATAAATATTACCCCGAGCTGGCTTCCCGGCAGCAGCAAATTGGCCGCCACCCTGTCTGTCAACGGGGATGAAGAAATTTATCTTTTGACCGAATCCGGCAAAATTGATAAAAGGCTAACTGATAGTTGGGGGATTGATGTCTCTCCGACATTTTCTCCGGACGGAAAAAAAATGGCGTTTGTTTCAAAACGCGCCGGTACCCCGCAAATCTATATCAAGAACCTGGATACCGGCGGGGTCCGTCGGTTAACCTTTGAAGGCAACTATAATACGGAGCCGGACTGGTCGCCCGAGGGGGAGAGAATCGTCTACTCGGGAATGAATGGCGGGCAGGCGGATATTTTCGTCATCGGAACAGACGGCCGGGGACCCACCCGGCTGACCCATGATGCCGGCAGCAATGAGTCGCCAGCCTGGTCTCCGACCGGCACATTGATTGTCTTTAGTTCCACCCGATCCGGGACAGCCAAACTCTATGTAATGACCGCTTCCGGGACGGATCAGCGGCCGCTTCTGGATTTAGCCGGCGAGCAGCTGCTTCCGGACTGGTCACCGGCAATTGAGACAAGATAAACGGCAACATTTCAATATGAATGCTTCAGGATAAAGGAGAAGGTCATGAAATTTCAGCGTTTAGGGTTAAAACTCGGGCTTCTTTTGTTGGCTGTATCGTTTTTGTTTGTGTTCTCCTGCGCCAAGCATAAGGATGCTTCCACGGCGCCGGGTGAGGCATCCACCGAGGCGGCGGAAAAAGCCCGGCAGGCCGGTGAAACAGAACAGGAAGAGGCGATATCCGAAGAAGACATTGCCGCCAGGGAAAAGGCCGAAGCAGAGGCTGAGAAGCGACAGCTTCAGGCGGAAAAAGAGCGAGCGGCCAGGCAGGAATTTGTTAATGAAAACGTATACTTCGGTTTTGACGATGCCTCCCTGACGAAAAAGGCCCGGCAGATACTCCGGGAAAAAGTGCAATGGCTGAGAAACCATCCGGATCGTGATGTCTTGATTGAAGGGCATTGTGATGAGCGGGGCACCAAAGAGTACAACATGGCCCTTGGGCAGCGACGCGCCCAGAGTATTAAAAACTATCTGGTCAATGCGGGTATCGACCCCTCCCGGCTGGAGACCATCAGTTACGGCGAGGAGCGTCCCCTGGATCCCCGGCATAACGAGATGGCATGGGCCAAAAACAGGCGGGGACACTTCCGCCTCAAATAGGATGTTTTTTGTCTTCGGAGGGGCAAGAAGGTGTTGAATTCCTCTTGCCTTTTCCCGATATTTTAAACGGGTAACCCTGGTGAATAAATCCATGTGGCGATATAGAGTTTTGGTAGGTGTTGGGCTGTTGTTAATGATCGGTTGTGCGACCAATACCGACGTGGAAAGACTGGAGGGTCGGCTTGATAACCTTCATAGCAGCCATGAGACGATGAAAAAAGAGATCAAGGAATTAAACGCTCGGTTGGAGAAGCGGCAAAGACATGGCGAACGGATGCAGGAGCTTTATGCGGAGCAGGATGCAAAATTCTATGAATTGAAAAGCGATGTCCGCAAGCTTTCAGGGCGGTTCGAGGAAACCGAACACCGTCTCACAGGCGGACTAAAGGAGCTGTCAGGCGCTGTTGATGCGAACCGCGAGAAGCTCAACGGCATCCATGATTCCGTCGAACTCAATGACGAGCGAATCTCCCGGCTCACGGGCTACCTGGGCTTTGACTCTGAAGAAAAGCTTAAAGCAGCGGTCGGCTCCCCATCTGATGATGAAAACGCATCCAAAAAACTGCCCGAAGACAAGCTCTACAGCTTTGCTAAAAAATCCTTTGATCAAAAGAATTATGAAACCGCCCGGGATGCGTTTGAAAAGTTTATTGAAACATATCCGGATTCCGATAAGGCTGACAACGCCCGCTTTTGGATAGGGGAGGTCTACTACAGCGAGCAGTGGTATGAAAAGGCTATTCTGGAGTACCAGGAGGTTATCGATAGCTATCCAAAGGGCAACAAGGTGGCTGCCGCCTATCTCAAGCAGGGGATCGCCTTCCATAAGCTGGGTGAAGCCGGAAACGCCAAACTGGTTTTGAAGGAGCTGGTCCGGAAGTTCCCGAAATCAAATGAAGCCAAAATTGCCCGGCAAAAGATCAACCGGATCGAATAGCTGTCTCCATGCTAAAAATCGTGGGCATAGACCCCGGGCTGGCTGCCACGGGGGTTGCCGTGATCGAGGGTACCCAGCTGTCGGTTACCCGCTATTCCTATGGTTGTATTAGAACATCTGCCCGTCATGAGACGCCAATCCGTTTGAACCGGATTTATAATCAGTTGAGTTCGTTTTTGAATAATCAGTCACCGGCGTTTATCGTTGTTGAAGATGTCTTTTCTCTGGATCGGTTTCCCAAATCCGGCATTGTTCTCGGCAAAGTAACCGGAGTGATCCTTCTGGCCGCTTGCAGGCTGGGCTTGCCCGTAAGGGAAGTGCCGGTCCGGGTCGCCAAACAGGTGTTGACCGGAAACGGGAGCGCCGGTAAAAAGCAGTTGGCCGAGGTCGTTCGGCACCGGTTGAACCATGCCGGCCCCATTCGGCCGTATCATGCCGCAGATGCTCTGGCCCTGGCGATGGTCGGATTGTTCAGGTATTCAGATGCGGTTGAAAAAGATCTTTACCGGATTTGTCGCTGACGCTCGAGGTGCCAACCACACTCAGCCGACGCCGACGAGGGCCAGGCGAATCCAGGCCAATGGTTGGTGATACGGAGAGGAAATGATCGCATACCTGGAAGGCGAACTGTTAAAAAAAGAGGCAGACCGGGTGCTTCTCCTGGTCAACCATATCGGCTATGAGGTATTGGTTCCTGCTTTTGTCATGGAAACGCTGAATTCAAAACCCCTGGGCGAAAGCCTGTCCCTCTATATCTATTATTATCAGACCGAGCGTCAGCCAAGGCCGATACTGATCGGGTTTAACCTGGAAGCCGAGCGGGAATTCTTCGAGCTTTTCATCTCCGTAGAGGCCATCGGCCCCTTAAAGGCCGTCAAGGCCCTCACCTATCCGGTATCTGATATCGCGAAGGCCATTGAGACCCAGAATGCGGCGTTTCTAAAGCATTTAAACGGTATCGGGGAGCGCACCGCCCATAAGATCATCGCTACGCTTCAGGGGAAAATGGGTAAATTCGCGCTGATCCGGAAGGAGGAGGCCGTCGAGGATTCTGAAGCCGCATCCGAAGCGGCCAATGATTTGTCCGAGCAGGTGATTTCGGTTCTGACCGAACAGCTGGGTCATAAAGCCAATGAGGCCCGGCTCATGGTGAATGCCGCATTGAAGCGGAATCCTTCGATTGCAACTCCGGAAGCGCTTTTCGAGGAGGTCTATCGCGGCGAGGCGGTAAATGACGGATGATATAATAAAATACTCTTCAGAGACGCGCGGTATCGTAAGTCCCGAGCCGCTCCCCGTAGACGATGCGTCAGATATTGTCTCATTGCGTCCGGAGCGCCTGACCGATTATGTCGGGCAGGGTGAAGTGATCGAAACATTAAAAATCGCCATTCAGGCGGCCAAGCACCGCAACGAGGCCCTGGAGCATGTACTTTTCCACGGCCCCCCCGGCCTTGGCAAAACCACGCTGGCCCATATAATCGCCAATGAAATGGGCACCAACCTGATGGTTACATCAGGACCGGCGCTCGAGAAAGGCGGCGACCTGGTCGGTTTGTTGACCCACCTGGATACCGGTGATGTGCTGTTTGTTGATGAGATCCACCGGGTTCCGAAGTCCGTGGAGGAGTTGTTGTATCCGGCCATGGAGGACTTCTCCATAGATGTTATTTTTGACAAGGGGGTGCATGCGAGGAGCCACCGGTTTCGCCTGAAGCAGTTCATGCTGGTGGGGGCCACCACCCGCGTGGGTCTCCTTTCTTCGCCGCTTCGGGATCGGTTCGGTATTTTCAGGAGCCTTGATTTTTACTGCGAAGTCGAGCTCGACCGGATTGTCCGCCGCTCAGCCGCGCTGCTTGATCTGTCGATTGAGGATGAGGGCTCAGCCGAGCTTGCGAGACGCTCCCGGGGAACCCCCCGTATTGTCAATCGACTGCTGAAGCGGGTCAGGGACTACGCCCAGGTCAAGGCGGACGGTCGTATCACGAAAGCTGCCGTTGAAGGGGCGCTTGCGCTCGAAGGCGTGGATGAAATGGGCCTCACCCCGCTGGATCGTCGCTATCTCAATACGGTTATCCAGTATTACAAGGGCGGTCCGGTGGGGATCGATGCGGTCGCCGCCACCCTCCAGGAGGAGACCGACACACTGGTGGATGTGGTGGAGCCGTTCCTGTTAAAAACCGGCCTGATTTTAAGAACCCAGACCGGACGAAAGGCCTCGGAGGCGGCATATCGACATTTAGGGATACCCGAATGCCGGTCATAACCCTTTTTACCGACTTTGGGCTGTCGGATCCATATGTCGGTATGATGAAAGGGGTTATCCTCTCTATTACACCACATGTATCGATCGTTGATGTCTCCCATTATATCGATCCCCAGGATCTTTGTGCCGCCGCCTACCTCCTGGATGCCGCATACCCGTATTTCCCGCAAAAAACCGTCCATATGGTTGTGGTGGACCCCGGCGTCGGCAGCAGCCGGAAGATCATCGCGGCGGAAGCGGGCGGGCATTATTTTCTGGCCCCTGATAACGGCGTTCTAACAAAGATTATCGATGGGGGCGATGTTAGGACCCTGGTCCGTGTGGAAAACCCGGAATATTTCCGCCAGCCCGTCAGTCGGACATTCCACGGACGGGATATATTCGCGCCAGTGGCTGCGCATATGGCCTCTGGCAAGCCATTGGATGGATTCGGGCCAAGGGTTTGCCCGGTGGAACTTTCCCGCCTGGAGCTTTCGGCGGCGCGTCTCACTGAGGCAGGCGAACTGCTGGGGGAGGTGATTGCGGTGGATAGATTCGGCAATCTGATTACAAACATTGATCAGCAAAAGCTCTTAGAGTTAGATGCCTCTGAGGAAGGCGGCAATTTATGCGTTCATATCGGAGAGCACCGTATAAACGGCCTGTCCGCCTCTTATCAGGATGTTTCGGCCGGCGGGCTGCTTTCTATCATCGGCAGCCGGGGCTGTCTTGAAATTTCAGTCAATTCAGGCGACGCACGCGCCTATTGCGAGGCTGATAAAGGCGCACCGGTCCGGGTGGCGCGAATACGGGAAAGATAACGAGGCGCCGATGCGCTGACAGATCAAAGATCCGGCGGGATGCCGTCATTGGCCTCAAAACGGGTAATCAGACCGGCCATGTCATTTTCAACACTTTGAAAATTGGCAAATGTCACATCCGAAAAAGGCAGCCCCAGCTCGGACTTGATCCATTCAAACATTTCCAAGTAGTTCATCAGAATCCGTCTGTTCCAATCCAATCCCAACCTTTCGGCCGTCTGTCGAATCTCCCGGCCGGGTGCCTCGATTTCGAGAAAGTTTCCGTAGGGCATGGTGTCCAGACAGAGGATGGCGTCTCCCAGTTGATAGGATTCCCTTTTTTTTTCATAGACCTGTTCGGGATGGAAACCGACAGACAGAAGGATGTTTTTCATCATTTCAAAATCATCCACTGTTACTTCGTATTCCCGGTGAATTTTATAATCATTTTTCTTCTCCGGGGGCTCGGCCTTGTAGGTCAACGTCACCCGGTCGGCGTTTCGCAGCCGCAAGAGGGATCTTTCCCGGTAAAAAGCTAAATCCCGGGTCTCATAACGGATGTTGGTTTCATCGACGGCGCCTAAAAATATCGAATCCAATGCCTTAACCCGCCGCCTCATCATATGGATATCCGGTAGAAAGAATTTAACCTCGATTTCAAGCGCAGACATATCAAGGGCTCCTATGGGTTTTATCACTGCCATGCCGAAAAGCGAAAGCGACGGGGCGAGGCATCTCGTTTGTCAAAGATTTCTCGCTATCGCCCGAAATGACAAAATTGGATGAATCGTCTCAGTACAGTGAAAGTTGCTTTTAAACTCGCCCCCCGAGTCCTTGGCCCGGGGACCTGCTTTCTGCAAAAATGCCGCTGCGGCATTATAAATCGTTTTTTACGAAGCCGCCAATATCAGCATGCGATAAAAACCATCGCATTGTCAATTGCGGCCAAACTAAGAATTCCATTGAATGGCCTCAGTTTTTTCTTGACATAAAAAAGGTTTTTCTTTATCAATTTCAAATTAATCTTCAACGGGGAGTGGTAGAAATTGAAAAAATATACATATAGTGCAAAACCTTCGGATAATCAAGGGAAATGGCTGGTCGTGGATGCGGAAAATGCTGTTCTCGGAAGGCTGGCTAGCGAGGTGGCAGCCCGCCTTAGGGGAAAGCATAACCCCCTATATACGCCGCATGTGGATTGCGGGGATTTTGTTATTGTGATCAATGCGGATAAAATTAAATTGACCGGCAGTAAGGTCCAGCAGAAGATGTACTATCATCACAGCGGTTATATAGGCGGTATGAAGTCAATTAATGCTGAAAAGTTGCTTCAGAAAAGGCCTGAAGATCTTATTCGCTTTGCGGTTAAAGGCATGCTTCCTAAAAACCGCCTGGGGCGGAAGCTCTACAAGAAGCTGAAAGTCTATTCCGGCGGCGAACATCCGCATCAGGCGCAACAGCCGCAAGTTCTGGAGTTGTAAATAAAATTTTAATACGGTGGGGTTATGATGGATAAAGAGAACGTTTTCTATGCCACTGGCAAAAGAAAAACCGCGGTGGCAAGAACCTGGCTCAAACCCGGACGCGGCGAGATCATAATTAACAACAAGCGCCTGGAAGAATATTTTCCTCTGGAGGCGGCGCAGCGTGTCGCCAGACAAGCGCTTGAGTTGACCAACACTTCCGGTGATTATGATATCAAGATAAATGTAAAGGGGGGAGGGACCCTCGGGCAGGCTGAAGCCGTTCGGCACGGCATTACCCGCACCCTGTTCAGGATGAACCCCGATTTTCGGCAGGTTCTGAAAAAAGCGGGGTTTGTCAAACGCGACCCCCGGGAGAAGGAAAGGAAAAAATACGGCCAGCGAGGGGCCCGGGCGCGTTTTCAGTTTTCCAAGCGTTAGAATTTTCCCTGCCTGGTGTTTGTCCATAAATAAGATAATTTGTTCAAGTTCAAGGAAGGCGAAAATTTTAACCGCAATTGGGCAAATTAGCCATTTATGGATGGGCACGACCTATCCTATCATGGGGCGAAGACCGATTTGGCCTTCGCCCTTTTTTACCTGCCATCAGATATTGAGTCGTTCGTTTCCTGCGGATTGTTTTTGAAGCGGAAATTCGTTCAGTGGTCGGGCCGGATTGTCGGCGTCCGGTTGTTTGGCAACCGTGCGGTTGCGGCCCCGGCCTTTGGCCTCGTAAAGCGCATTATCCGCATATCTGATCAATTCATCCGGCTGCTCCCCTTTTTTCGGAATCATTGTTGAGACGCCAAGGCTTATAGTGATATAGTCGGATATGGGGGAGGCTTCATTGGGCATTTTCAATTGTTCAACGGCCTGGTTGATCGCCTCGGCTGTCTTTATTGCCCCTGAAAAATCCGTGTTCGGCAGAATGATGGCAAATTCCTCCCCTCCGTAGCGGGCAACCAGATCGATGGACCGTTTAACCTGTGTGCTTATCGCCTTGGCAATGGCGCGTAGGCATTGGTCGCCTTTTTGGTGTCCGTAATTATCATTATAAAGCTTAAAACAATCCACGTCCGCCATGATCATGGACAGCGGCAGGCCTTCGCGCCTTAGCCGGGCCCACTCCCAGTTCAGTTGTTCGTCAAAGCGGCGCCGATTGCCTATCTGGGTCAGTTCGTCGCTATCCGCGAGAATCCGGAGTTTCTGGTGGGCCTCCTGCAATGCGGTTTCGGTTTGTTTACGGGCCGTAATATCAAAGAAGGAGACGATACTGTTATATTTCTGATTCGGCGGAGAATAGATTTTCATGATTACATATTTTTTGTTTCTTTGCCGGTCAATAATAATGCATTCATACTCAGTGGGTAGGGGCAGACCCTTTTGTTTTTGGCGGGTTTGAAAGCGTTTGATGCGATTGAAGCTTTTTCGCTCGATAAATTCGCTTAAAAAGCTATTGCCGTTGATGTCGTTTTTTGCGCATCCCGTGAGTTCGGCAAATTGTGTGTTGGCCATCGTAATGCGAAGGTTCTTTCCGACCAAAATCATGGCTGTGCCGGTATTTTCAAAGAGATTGCGGTAGCGGTGTTCGCTGTGCTTGATGATTTCCGCGGCCTGACGCAATTTCTGATAGGAGCGGTTAAGCGCCATTTTGGCCATTTTGCGGGATGTTATGTCGATAATTGTGGCAGTGATCCGTTCATGCCAGGGAATGATTGAGAATCTGATGATGACGTGATGGATATTTTTGTATTTGTCCACCAGCTGGCACTCATATTCATCCGGCGCAAGACCGCCCATCTGCTTGCGCCGGGTATGATAATGTTTAATCCGCTCCAGGTCCTGCCGGTAGATAAAATCCGTCAGGCGTTTTTGCCGGTACAACTCATTGCGGTTGTATCGGGTCAGGGCCTCAAACTTTGTGTTAACCAGGGACAGACGCATCTTATTATCAATCAGACACATGGCCGCACTGCTGTTTTCGAAAATACTCCGATACCTGGCCTCACTTTCCTGAAGCGCCTGGCCGGTTCGTTGAAGCCGGTGGTTGGCCATCTCGAGATCGTTGGCTTTGCTTCGGGATCTTTTATTTAACAGGTCAATGTTTTTCAAAGTGCCGTATATGCATCCCAGCAGGATGCCGATCAAAAGGATGAACATCAAAAGCGCCGGATGCAGGCCCAGCCAGTAAACCCTTAGAATAAAAACAGCGGGGGCGGAAAGGGCCGTGCCCGCAAGCAGAAGCCGGAACCGGACAAACCCCTTTTGGAATCCCCAAATAATGATTACAATCGGAATGATTAAAAGTACCGGCGACGGCTGAAAAGGATCGCACAGCCATGCCATCTGAGCCGCCCCCAAATCCATGACGGCCTGATAGTCTTCATTTTTCCGTTTTGTTGCCAGGGGGGTTAGCGGGCTTGCCTGGAAACTCGAGATGAAGAACCAGATAAGGCCGGCTAACATGAATAAAAATTTTGGCAAAAGTATCGGTGGTTTCGGCAGAACGGCGAAATACAGGCCACAGAGCAAAAACGTGGCCAACCGGCGCAGCCATCTCTGATTCGGAGCCGTCAAATAATGCCGGAGGCCATGCCGACCTGTCGGAGTCGCTTGACTGGGTTGCTGCGCAAGTTCCGCGATATCAACGACGGAGTCTTGAGTACCGGCGTATATGGGGTAGTATAAAGGCGCCATAATAGTCTCGAGCAGGAAAAGTAATAATTATTTGTACTACCCCCATCGGAATCAATAGTCAATCAAATTCAAAACCTCCGGCCGAGGCATTAGCCTTGCAAAGCAGTGGCCAAACATGTCATAAAATCGGTTCAGCGGCTGGCCAATTTTTATCTGGGCATTCAGGATATGGAACGACTCGATTATTTTATAAAGCGGTTCTTGTTGATTATCCCGACGTTTATCGGGATCACGGTTTTGTGTTTTATTCTCATTCAATTTGTTCCCGGGGGCCCTGTGGAACAGGCCATCATGAAAATGAAGGGCATTGGCGCTGGTGAAGCCGCCATCGGCCAAGGAGAGGCCCAATCCATTACCGAGCGGCAACGAAAGGAGATCGAGGCATACTACGGATTCGACCGGCCGATCTATGAGCGATATTTTGACTGGCTTGTCAAATATCGGCTCGGCATGCAGATGCCGTCCTATAAGTACCCCCATAAAACCGCATGGCAGCTCATCAGCCAACGGTTCAGGGTCTCACTGGTATTCGGATTGACGGGCTTCATATTATCCTACCTCGTTTGTATCCCTTTGGGTATCGTCAAGGCGTTGCGCCATGAACGGATGTTCGATTTGGTTTCAAGCATTATCGTGTTTGTGGGCTATGCCATTCCGCCGTTTGCCTTTGGAATGGTCCTGAAGATGTTTTTGTGCGGTACTGTTGAAGGCTTCTGGGATATTTTTCCCATCTCCGGTTTTCATTCGGAAAACTATGCCAGTCTGTCGCTTATTGGAAAAATCCACGATATTTTTATGCATATGGCTCTGCCCGTGCTTTGCTATGTCATCGGCAATTTTGCCGTGCTCACCCTGTTGATGAAAAATTCGCTGATCGAACAGATCAGCAGGGACTATGTCCGCACCGTGGTGGCCAAGGGCGGCAGTTTCAAACGGGCGATCTGGGGCCATGCCGTACGAAACTCCCTGATCCCGATTGTTACGGGTATTGGCGCCATCCTGACCGTTATGTTCGCGGGCTCGGTGATTATCGAGCAGGTATTTGAAATACCCGGAATGGGCCGGTTGAGCCTGGAGGCGATCGTCGGAAGGGATTACCCGGTATTCATGGGAATCCTCGCGCTGACTTCGATTCTGGGGCTTCTGGGCAACATCCTTTCGGATTTTCTGTACGTGATTATCGATCCGAGGATTAATTTCCAGGAGGTTTGAGTGTCTGCTGATAAACAGGTGAAGGCGCTATGATAGCAAAACTGTTTCGCAATCCGATGGCGCGGAAGCGCTATTTGCGTTTCAAATCGATGAAGCGCGCCTATGTGTCTTTGTGGATCCTCTTGCTCCTGTATGGCCTCAGCCTTTTTTCCGAGCTGATATGTAATAGTGTGCCCCTCTATGTCCGGTTTGACGGTGCGTCTTTTTTTCCGGCGGTGCATTTTTATTCGGCGGATGTCTTCACCGGCAGCGGCAAACAAACCCGGCCGGATTACCGGGAGCTCAGGCAGAAGCCGATTTTTGCGGAAAATCCCGACAACTTTATGATATTTCCCCCCATTGCCTTTGGCCCGCTTGAAGATATCGATCCCGCGGACATTGCCGTCTCCGAAAATGTCGAACTGGCCCTGAGGCCGGTGCCGCGGATGGGAAGTGTGGATATTCGACAGGATTACTCTGTTTGCCGTACCCGTTTTTTTGAGTTTTTCAAGGGCGGCGTTGACCGCGGGGTCGGAGACATCAGAATGGATCGGTTTTTTTCTTTTTCAAAAGAAATAAGGCGGGCCATATCCAGGCGCTTTGCCAACAAGGCGGCGGATTATCAAAGCTTTAGGATTCGGACGCCTTCGGGCGATCCGGTAAAACTGGTTTTGCCGACCTATGCACCGCGCCAAGCGCCGCCGGAGACCATTCGCCTGATGCTGCAGGAGGTGGTTGCCGGCAATCAGGAGGTCAAACATGTGGGCTTCAACCCCTCCCTGGAGCCCCTGCCCCCGGTTCCGGCGGTCTGGGATCAAGTTTCAGAAAACGATAGGGACGTTCTTTTCAGTCTGCTCGAGAGGCGCCTGGAACAGCCGGTGGAGGATTTTCGTCTCTTGATAGACGGGCGCCAGTACGTGGCTTCATTTAATAAGGAGGCGGTTCAGTTTCCTTATCCTCCGGTTGAAGGCCATCCTATGGGAATCGACAGCGCCGGCCGGGATGTGATGGCGAGAATCCTTTACGGCCTCCGGATTTCTCTTACATTCGGATTGATGCTGGTGGGCGCGACCATGATGCTCGGTATATCAGCCGGCGCCGTTCAGGGCTATTACGGCGGCCGGCTGGATATAACGGCCCAGCGGCTGGTCGAGATATGGAGTGCGATTCCGTTTTTATACGTCATGATTTTGATGGGCTCCATCTACGGTCGGAGTTTTGTGCTTTTGCTGGTCTGCTACGGTTTGTTTAACTGGGTGGCTATCTCCTATTATGTCCGCGCGGAATTTTTGAATCTGCGCAAGCGCCCCTTTGTTGAAGCGGCCAAATGCATGGGGGTGCCCTCCCATAGGATTATTTTCAAGCACATTATGCCGAATGCCTTGGTGCCGGTAATCACATTTTTTCCGTTTTCCCTGGTTGGCGCCATCGGCGCGCTGGCCGCGCTGGATTACCTTGGATTCGGGCTGCCGCCGCCAACGCCGAGCTGGGGGGAGCTGTTGTTCCAGGCCCAGCAGTACCGGTGGGCCTGGTGGCTGATCCTCTATCCCTCTATGGCCCTTTTCATAGTCATGCTGCTGGGGGTCTTCGTCGGCGAGGGCATACGCAACGCCTACGATCCCAAGCAATATACGAGGCTGGAGTAATCGGTAATGGCTGGCGATCAGAATGTGCATGGACAATCGCTGCTTTCGGTAAGGAACCTCACGGTGACTTTTACCACCGATGATGGGCGGTTCAAGGCCGCCGAGGATATCTGTATGGATATCGGCCGGGGGGAAAGCGTCGGGCTGGTGGGGGAGTCCGGATGCGGCAAATCGGTGACTGCCCTCGGCCTGACGCGGTTGATTCCCAATCCGCCGGGTTGCATTGAAAGCGGAACCGTTTTATTTGACGGCGCAGATATCATGTCCATGGATACGGCCGCTTTGCGGAAAATACGGGGCAATGCCATCAGCATGATTTTTCAGGAGCCCTTGTCCGCATTGTCGCCGCTGCATCGCATCGGCCGCCAGCTTGCTGAAGCCGTTTTACTGCATCGGCGGATTTCGAAAAAAGAGGCATGGCGGTTTGCCGAGGACTGGCTTAGGAAGGTGGGGATTCCGGATGCAGGGGAGCGGATGCACAGCTATCCCTATCAGCTCTCAGGCGGCATGCAGCAGCGGGTCATGATCGCCATGGCGCTTATGCTTGAGCCGGCGTTAATCATTGCGGATGAACCCACAACCGCCCTCGATGTCACCACCCAAGCCCAGATTTTCGATTTGACGCTGCGGATGAAGCAGAATTTCACCTCGTTGTTGCTGATCACCCATGATATGGGCGTCGTTTGGGAAATGTGCGAACGGGTTATCGTCATGTATGCCTCAAGAATCGTAGAGACCGGGAGCCGGGAGGCGATTTTCGAACATCCGGCCCATCCGTATACCGCCGGCCTGCTTGAGGCCATACCCCGGCTTTCAAGGGGACGCCAACGGCTGAAGGATATCCCGGGGCAGGTCCCCTCGCCCTTTAACTATCCGAAGGGCTGCCATTTTCAGGCACGCTGCCCTTATGCTTTTGAACGTTGCCGTCGGGAGACGCCGCCGTTATTTGACTGCGGCGGCGGCCAGAAGTCGGCCTGCTTTTTGATGGATAAGGCCAAAGAGTGAATAGAGAAGTTACATCATATGAGGGTTCTCAACCCCTGCTTTCGGTTAAGGATCTGAAAACCTGGTTCCCGGTAAAACGTGGGCTTTTTTCACGCCAGAAAGATTATATCCGGGCCGTGGACGGGGTTTCATTGGAACTGTTTCCCGGAGAAACGCTGGGGCTTGTGGGGGAATCCGGGTGCGGCAAGACGACGCTGGGCCGGACCCTGCTGGGACTCGAGCCCGCGACATCGGGCGGGATTTATTTTAAAAATTCTCTGTTGAACCCTATGCGCCGAAAGCAGATGAACCGCCTGCGTCAAAAAATCCAGGTGGTATTTCAGGATCCGCTTTCCTCATTGAATCCCCGGATGAGCGTCATGGATATTGTGACCGAAGGGCTTGTGCAGTTTAAGCGGATTGAGGGCTCGAAAAGGGATCATGCCCGGCGCCTGATAAAGGAGGTCGGCCTTTCCGAGGACGCGATTTATCGCTATCCGCATGAGTTCTCAGGCGGTCAGCGCCAGCGGATTAACATTGCCAGGGCCATTTCTCTCAGGCCCGAGTTTATTATTTGTGATGAGGCCGTCAGCGCCCTGGATGTCTCCATCCAGGCACAAGCCATCAATCTTTTGATATCCCTGCAGGAGCGGTTTCAGCTGTCCTATCTGTTCATCTCCCATGATTTGAGCGTTGTCAGCAATATTGCCGATCGGATCGCCGTCATGTATCTGGGCCAGATCTTAGAAAAGGGAAAGACAGCTGATATCATCCATGAGCCCCTGCATCCGTATACTAAGGTTTTGATTGACGCGGTGCCGGTTCCCGGGAAAGAAAGACGGGGCGAGTCTATGGAAATAAAAGGTGAAGCTGCATCTATCGCCACCCCCCCGCCGGGATGCCGGTTTAATCCCCGATGCCCGAAAGCCATGGCCGTTTGCCGCGAAATACCTCCGCCGCTCCGACGGTTTGGCGATAGGGAGGTGCGGTGCCATTTGTACTAGCCCGTCTGCATCGCTCTCCACGCTTTTTCAGTTTAAGCCGGTTACTTCCCTTCCGGTTTATTCGACCGGGTTTTTGACTTTTTCGGCTTGTCCGGCCCCCCGTCCTTATCCGAGGGCTTTGCGCTATCAGAACCGGCATCCTTCTTTTCGGCCGGGCATTCAGATTTGCCCGTCTTGGCTTTCGACTCTGCGCCGGGTTTTTCCGGAGCGGATCGGGCGGCCCTTATCTCCTGAATGCGTCTTTCCACACGCTTCGCCTGGGAAGGGCTGGCTACGTATTCTTTAGCCTCATTTAAGTATTCAAGGGCCTTGTCGTAGCCATTCGGGGTGTCTTGATCCGAAGCCATATCCGCCTTGTAAAGCAGGAACGTGTAATCGATCTGATCAAGCCGGTTTTTGACCCGTTGAATTTGTTTTTGTGAAACGGCATATTTTTTTGCCTTTTTCAATTCCCTCCGGATTTCTGAAAAATTTGGTATTCCCGGCTTTTCAGACAATCTTTCCGCTCTGGTCATGAAATAGTCAAAGGGCAGGCTATAGGCTTTTTGTTTAGAAACCGTGCCGTTGATATCTTCCGGAGGCTCAACGCCTTCAAGGGAGACAACCATTTTTTTGCCCCGCGGGGAAAAATTGCCCTTCCAGACTTCAGTGCCCTTGCTGGTCCCCTTGATATAATATTTACTCGAATTCAGGGCACTCGCAAGGATGAGACAGGCAAACAGCACCGCGACACCGATAATGAGCGCCTTTAGCCCGCTACTCATGGGCTCGGGTGGAGGCTCCTGGGGGCCGGACGGCGGGGGCGTGGCAGGGGGTTGCCCGCCACCGCCCGAGGGGGGTGGCGACGGTTTTTTGGGTGTTTCCTTTTTTGGCGTAGGCTTGGCGGCTTTTGGCGGTTTTTCTTCAGCCTTTGGCTTCACTTTTGTCTCCTTCTTTTCCGCCTTCTGAGGCTCTGCCGCTGGCTTCTCTTCTGTTTCGGCGGATTCGGGCGCCGTCTTTTTCTCCGGTTCCGGAGATTCGGCTTCCGCAGATGGCGCCTCAGGCCTTGGCTCTTCCGAGGGCTCTGCGACCGATGGGGGTTCGGGTTTTTCAGCTTCCGTTTCCGGTTCGGCTTTTACGGCCGGGCCCTCCGATTCGGGTGCGGCCGCTTCCACTTCAGGCGCGGCAGCTTCGGGTTCGATCGGTTTTTCAGGCTCCGTGACCTTCTCTTCGGCCGGTTTTTCGGTCACTTCAGCCTTCTCTTCGGTCTCTTCGGTCTCTTCGGCCGGTTTGGTTTCGGGTTCGGCCGGCGGCTTCGGGGTGAGCTTCGAGAGATCGAACTGCCGGGAAAGCAGCTCCCTTAATTGGTCCTCGTCGAGATCGACGGCAAAAGGGGGTGCTGAAAACTGCCCGGCGGCCGCCTTATCCGCTGCCGGCACGAAGGGTTTTTCCGGCTTCCAGGTGTCGAAGCTTTTTTGGATCAGCTCTTTTATGCTCGGCGCTTTTTTACGGGGCTTTTTGGGAGCCGCTTTTTTCTTGGCGGCCGTCGTCGTAGGGGATGCTTTTTTCTTTTGGGTTTTCTTGGGTGTCGTCTTTTTCTTTTTAACCGGCTCAAACTGTTTATCAAGCAAATTTCTCAGCTTCTCAGCGGTTTTTTTATCATCCGTATCAATGACCGGCGGCGCAGAAAAAACCTCGGTTTCTGGTTCTGGCGCATAAAGGGTCTCAGGCGCCCATGTGCCAAAATCCTTTTTTCGAAGCGTCTTTAAGCTCGGCTTTTTCTTGGCGCTCGTTTTTTTAGAAGTGGATTGCTTTGTTTTTGAACTTGTGGATACAGTTTTTTTAGAAGTGGTTTTGGCGGTGCTCTTTTTTTTCGTAGTTTTTTTCTTGGACGTTGATTTCGTCAGGCTTTTTTTTCCCATAACCCCCTCTTTTGCAATCATCAGAGATTTGATATATGTTGGTTAATCAAAATCAGATCAAAATCGACAACAAGTCTGATGGCTTCGTAAAAAATCGATTTTAGGATGGCAAAGTAAAAAGTTCAAGATCAAGGCGCGCAAAATCCCGAGGAATGCAGCGTGCTTAGCTGTACGTGAAATTCCGAGGGTTGCAGCGCAACACAGATATTGGACTTTTTACGAAGCCATCAAGTCTATTTTTATATAAAATGCAAGGGCTTTTGTAAACAGTTTTTCTGCTGCAAATTATATAAAAATCTGATTTTATTTTATAATCTTTTTGAACCGCATCTTGCATCGAATATATATCGGTTTTGCCTAAGGGAGTCCGCCTTGGACGCGCATCCCCCTGCAGAGAAGGAGAAACGGCTTTTTAAGGCGTTGGAGAAGTATTCCTCTTTGATGGTCGCTTTTTCGGGCGGCGTTGACAGCGCCTACTTGCTTTATGCCGCCCGTCGGGTAATGGGCGGGCGGGTTATTGCGATAACCGCCGTTTCAGATATCCATCCCGAGCGGGAAACGGCGGCTGCCGAAGAATTCTGCCGTCAGATGGGGGTTTATCATGTTCTCGTCAACCTGGAGTTGACGAATCTGCCCGGGTTCACTAAAAACAGCCGGGATCGGTGCTATGTCTGCAAGAGGCATTTGTTCGCCGCGTTCTGGGATGAGGCGAAAAAAAAAGCTGTTCAATATATCGCGCACGGGGCCAATTTGGATGATGATAAGGATTTTCGCCCCGGTTTGAGTGCAGCCCGGGAGCTAGGGGTGGATGCCCCCCTTTCGGACGCGGGGCTTGCCAAAAGGGATATACGCGATCTGTCCCGTCATGCCGGGCTTTCCACATGGGACAAACCGGCCTCCGGATGTCTGGCCACCCGCATCCCCTATGGCACGGAAATCCGATACGAAGAGCTCAAACGGGTTGAAAAGGGCGAGCAGATACTGGTAGATGCCGGATTTACCGAATCGCGGGTGAGATTCTACGGCAGCCTTGCCAAGATCGAAGTTTCGCAGGCCGATATCAACCGGTTGGTAAGGCCTGAGCACCGCATCCATATTGTCCATCGGTTCAGAGAAATCGGTTTCCTCTATGTCGCCGTCGACCTGGAAGCATACCAATCCGGGCGCTTGAACCGATCGATACAGGAGGAGGAGTAAAAATATAAATTTTTGATGGCAAAGTAAAAAGTTCAAGATCAAGGCGCGCAAAATCCCGAGGAATGCAGCGTACTTAGCTGTACGTGAAATTCCGAGGGACGGAAGCGCAACACAGATATTGGGCTTCTAAGTAACTTGAAAATATATATTAATATTCCAGAAGCTTAGCTCTCTGTCATTCCGAGGAGCGAAAGCGACGAGGAATCTTGATTGTTCAAGATTTCTCGCTGCCGCTCGAAATGACAATGCGGATGTTTTTTAGAGTTACTTTCTGCAAAAATACCGCCGCGGCGGAATAAACCGCTTTTTACGAAGCCATCAAGCTTTGTCTTCAATATTCTGGCTTGCCAGGCGGTTTCTTTTTTTTTATTAAAAAGGCAGCCGCCGAAGAGGCGATCAACCTGTGGAACCAATGTCGAATGGGAGCTTAGACCGATGCCGATCTATGAATTTTATTGCAAGGATTGCCACACGATTTTCAACTTTTATTCAAAAACCATAGATACCAAAAAGGTCCCGATATGTCCAAAATGCCGGAAAACCAAGCTGACCCGCAAGATATCGTTGTTCGCCGTTACCGGCCGGGCCGAAGAGGGCGGTGATGAGGATTTGCCGGTGGATGAGCCCAGGATGGAAAAAGCCATGGAATGGATGGCCAGGCAGGCCGAACATATAGATGAGGACGACCCGAGGCAGGCGGCCGATCTCATGCGAAAATTTACCGATATGACGGGAGTTGAACTCGGCTCCGGGATGCAGGAGGCCTTGCGTCGGATGGAGGCCGGAGAAGACCCGGAGCAGGTGGAAGCCGAAATGGGGGATGCGCTTGAGGGCGAAGAGCCCTTTATTATGCCGGGCAAAAAAGGTTTCAAAAGCATTAAAAGGCGCTTGCCGCCCCAACGAGACGAAACGCTCTATGAGCTTTGAATGCGTCTATCGTTCTTTACGCGGCCATCACAATTTGAAGGTTCCCTTGAAATAGGTATCCTTGACACTTTTCGCCTTGTTTTTGGCCCATGCTTCCAGCCCCATTTTTTTAATCAGGCACAGATTGAACACCTTGGTGTTATGAGGCACCTGGGAGGCCTTGTCGGCATAAGGATGAAGGTGATCACAGGGGAAATCGGGGCAGTCGCTGCAGAATTGGAGGCCCTTTTTTTGGATGCACTTGTAAACATTGCATGGCTCCGTCATGCCAAGAAAGGGGATGGTCCCATTCTGATGCCGACATCCTTTGCAAACCGCTTTTTCAAAAGGGATGCCCATCTTTTCAGATATTTTTTCTCTTAGCGCCTGATTCTCATTTGCCAGATACATCGGACAATTGAAGCAGTCCAGCCCGCATGGGGCCGTCATATGATGATAGTCCATTTTTCCCTCCCTTTTTCAAGTTAAATTCATTTTTTGATGGCTTCGTAAAAAGTCCAATATCTGTGTTGCGCTGCATTCCTCGGAATTTCACGTACAGCTAAGTACGCTGCATTCCTCGGAATTTGCGCGCCTTGATCTTGAACTTTTTACTTTGCCATCCCAAAATCGACTTTTTACGAGACTGTCATTTTTTCCGTTGCAGAAATCATTTGTCAATAGATATAATTAATGTTTAGAATAATAAACGCTGTTTAACTTCCTGCATTAAACCCGGAAGCCTGCAAAGAAAGGAGGCCACCAATGACCCAGGGGCCGCGTATTACAGAATCAGTCAATTCGGCATATGAGTACCCCCTGCTGGTAAAGCACCTGCTGTATACCTCGATAATTACCAGCCCGGACCAGGAAATCGTCTACAGGGACGCCAAACGGTTTACCTATCGGGATTTAAACGGACGGATAAGGCGGCTGGCCTCCGGGTTGTCAAATATGGGAGTCAAAGCCGGGGATATAATTGCCGTCCTTGATTGGGATTCCTATCGTTACCTGGAGTGCTATTTCGCTATTCCGGGAATCGGGGCCGTACTGCACTGTGTCAATGTCAGGCTCTCGCCCGAACAGATACTTTTTACCATGCAGCATGCCGAAGATACCGTTGTTATGGTGCATGAGGATTTCGTGGCGGTGGCGGCTCAACTGAAGGATCAGCTGCCGTCGGTTAAAAAATGGATCCTGCTGCGGGAAACCGATCAACCGATGGCATCCGATATGACGTTCGATGCGGAATATGAAACGCTTCTTAACGGGGGTACAGAGAATTTCGAGTTTGCGGATTTTGATGAAAATGCAATGGCCACACTGTTCTATACGACCGGAACGACCGGGGAGCCAAAGGGCGTTTATTTTTCCCATCGGCAGCTCGTACTCCATACGCTCGGCGTCTGTGCTTCAGGCGCCACCATGCTGACGAAAGGGCTCTTTAAGGCGGATGACGTGTATATGCCGATTACCCCGATGTTCCATGTCCATGCCTGGGGGCTTCCCTATATCGCCACCATGATGGGGGTCAAACAGGTCTATCCCGGTCGTTATGAACCTGAAATGCTTTTCAAGCTCCTGATGTCGGAAAAGGTGACTTTCAGCCACTGCGTGCCGACCATTCTTCAAATGCTTGTCACGTCGCCGGAAGTTAAAAATGCGGATCTCACCGGATGGAAGGTCGTCATCGGCGGGTCGGCCCTGCCGCGGGGGCTCGCTGATGCCGCCATGAACCTGGGGATCGATATCTATACCGGCTACGGGATGAGCGAAACCTGTCCGATCCTGACCATCGCCCTTCCGGGCCCTGAACACGAAGACGCCGACCGGCGGACACAGCTCGACATACGAACGGCAACCGGTCGTCCCGTATATATGGTAGATCTAAAAATCGTCGATCCGGACATGAACCCCCAGCCCATGGACGGTAAGTCCACCGGAGAAATCGTCGTGCGAACACCCTGGCTGACCCAGGGATATTTCAAGGCTATGGAAAAAGGCGAGCAGCTCTGGGCATCCGGCTATCTGCATACCGGGGATGTGGGGCATATGGACGCTTCAGGCTATGTTCGGATTACCGACCGTATCAAGGATGTGATTAAGACCGGCGGCGAGTGGGTCTCTTCACTTGAAGTCGAAAGCCTCATCAGCCAGCATCCCTCCGTAGCCGAGGTGGCTGTTGTCGGGGTGCCCGATCAGAAATGGGGGGAGCGGCCGGTGGCCACAATAGTTTTGACCGACAAGAAGAGCTTCTCCGAGGCGGAGCTTCGGAATTTTATAATGAAATTCGTAGAAGAAGGCCGGCTGCAAAAATATGCCGTTCCTGACAAGTTTATGGTCGTAGATGGGATCCCCAAAACCAGCGTCGGTAAAATCAACAAAAAGCAGATCCGGCAGCAGCTAAAAGAAAGCCAAAAGTAATCCGCCGCCTGGCTTGAGTAAGCGTTGGACGATTTTACATGCGACAATTTTCTTGACATCGGCCCATGCCATTTATATCCAGTCTGGGGCAATAGGCAGAAACTAACCCATTCATACGGCAGAGGTCGTCGATGCAGGAATTTTTGGGCGCAATCAGTGAATTCGTCTGGGGGCCGGTGACTATCGGGCTTCTGGTGGGTACCGGGATTCTCATCACGCTTACGGTTTCGTTTATTCAGCTGCGCAAGTTTGGATATGCCTGGCGGATCATTTCCGGCAAGTATGACGATCCCCGGGACAAAGGAGAAATTACACATTTCCAGGCCCTTAGCGCGGCGCTTTCCGCTACCATCGGTACAGGGAATATCGCCGGTGTGGGCACAGCGCTCGCTCTTGGCGGTCCGGGCGCGGTTTTCTGGATGTGGGTTACCGCTGTATTCGGCATGGCCTTAAAATACGGGGAATGCCTGCTCTCATTGAACTACCGGACCATCCATCCAAACGGTGTTGTCGGCGCCGGCCCGATGTATTATCTGGAGAAGGGGCTTGGACAGAAGTGGCTGGGCGTTTTTTTTGCCGTATTCGCTGCGGTGGCCTCCTTCGGCATCGGCAATATGGTTCAGGCCAATTCCGTGGCCGAACCGGTTGAAACCTATTTCGGCATTCCCAAGCTCGTCACCGGCCTGGTGATCGGGGGCCTTGTCTTTCTTGTCATTGTCGGCGGCATCAGACGCATCGGCCAGGTCGCCAGCCGGTTGGTTCCGTTTATGGCCGTTTTTTACGTCGTCGGGGCATTGGTGGTGATATTTGCGAATATCGGTGGGGTTCCCGCCGCCTTTGGCAGGATCTTTACCGATGCCTTCACCGGTACGGCCGCCACTGGCGGATTTGCAGGTGCCGCCGTGGCCCAGGTAATACGTTTTGGCGTGGCCCGGGGGGTCTTCTCAAACGAGGCCGGCTTGGGCAGTGCGCCGATCGCCCACGGGGCCGCAAGGACTAAGGAGCCGGTTCGTGAAGGCCTGGTTGCCATGCTCGGCCCGTTTATCGATACCATCCTGATATGCACCATGACCGCCCTCGTGATCATCCTTACCGGCGCGTTCTCCTCCGGGGCAACCGGTGCGGACCTCACGGCCAAGGCATTTAACATGGGGCTTCCCGGACCTGGCGGGTACATCGTGGCCATCGGCATCATCTTTTTTGCTTTTTCCACGGCCATTAGCTGGTCCTATTATGGCGACCGGTGCATAGACTATCTCTTCGGAGAAAAAATGGTGATGCCATACAGAATTCTGTACTGCCTGCTGCTGCCCATCGGTGCCTACGTTAAGCTGGCTACGGTGTGGACCATTTCGGATATATTCAATGCGCTCATGGCCTGGCCCAACCTGATCGGGCTCATATGTCTGAGTCCGGTCATAGTCCGCCTGACCAGGGAGTACTTCAGCGATCCCGGGCGGGTCTATCCGAACGTATAGTCCGTCCATACGTTTCGCCAACCCCTGAGCCGCTGTGCCGTGGTTCCCACAGGCGCCAAGCAGACGCATTATCCCAGATTCTTGATGAGGTGCCGCGCATTTGGGCCCCGGCCTGATGGCCGCCGGTCGCCGGGCAATGATTATTTTTTTGCAGTCTGGGTTGTTGTGTTTAATTTAATAGGTCAAGGTAGGGGCAGAAAGAATTGATGTTTTTATATTTTACAGGAGTGAGCCATGGAAGCGTTTAAACGGATAAGGGGAATTCTATCGGTTTTTCTGTTGTTGGTTTTGTGGCATACGCCGCTGTTTGCGGCTCCGGGCGTTGAGGCGCAAATCGGCCAGCAAAGGTATAAGGCCGGGGGAAAAATTGTTGTAACGGGTAAAATACCCGCCGGCGAGGATCTCTATATATCCATTGCCTCTGAACGGGAATTTGCCCCTGAAGATGCGGAAGGGGTCAATGAGATCAAAACCTTTCAGAGCGCAGTCGAGGCAAAGGGCTTTGAAATGGATACTGCGGTGCCGGTACTCTACTACATGCTGACGACCCATCCGGGGGCATTCGGTGACATTGAAAAGAAACGCTTTGGCGGGCCCTCATTTGCTAATGGGATCTATGGCACAACCATGTTCAGGCTGGCGGGATGGGACGAGCTGCGACCGCCGGTCAAAAATTTTCTGGGCCCTCTGGACAGTCAGGCGGAATGGGCATTTTACAAATACAACCATGAGACCTCCTATGGCATAAACACGGTCACCAAGGAGCGGACCCAGGTTGGTAAAGTCACTATTTTCGCCAGAAGCGTACTCGCTGACTACCAGAAAAGCGGCAATTACTGGGATGAAGGCACCCATATCGAATTAAACAGGAAGACCGGCGAGTTTACCGCCTCTTTTGATTCTTTTCGCCATACCCCCCCGGATACGAATTTCCATGTCTGGGTCAACGGCGAGTCCATCGGATCCTATCAGATAGCCGGAAATGGATTCTGGCTTTCAATGGGCGGCCGGTATATGAACCCGCTCTGGATTATCCTCGGTGCGATCCTGGTGGGCGCTTTCTTCTCCTTGATCGGCGCCGCCGGCGGTATGCTGATGGCCGCCTACCAAGTGATCGTGGTCAACACGATGGGGCCCGTCGGGTTAAATGCCGCCAATGTGTTGCGGCCTTCCAATGTCGCATTGACCCTGTTTTCCCCGCTTGGCTCTTTCTATCGTTATGCGGTAAAGGAGCACCGGGTGGCCTGGCCTATAGGTATCTCCTTTGCCATTGGTATCCTTATCGGCTCTGTCTGGCTCGGTCAATATGTCACCCAATTTCTACCAATGGCCTCTTATAAGGAATGGCTGGCCGTCCTGGTCGTTCTTATGGGCATCCGAACCCTTTACGAACTCTCCCCGCGGGTGATGGAAAAGCGGAAAAACATTCAGGCCATGACCCAGAAGTTCAACGAGGAGGTGCAGCGGGCCAAGGAAGAGGGCCGGGCGGCCAACATGGGCCGCATCGAGCCTATCTCCCACGGCGGCAGCAAGCTGATCAACTACCGCTTTAAGTTCTGGGGCGAGGAGTTTAAGATCAATCCGTTGCTATTCGGTATTATCGGTCTGGGCGTGGGTATTGTGTCCCGGTGTTTCGGTATCGGCGGCGGATTTTTGCTCACCCCGCTTATGACGATGATTGGCGCCCTGCCCATGTATGTGGCCGTGCCGGTATCCCTTGTGGGCAGCAGCTTCAGCAGTATCGGTTCTTTTGTCGGCTACCTCTTAAGCGGATACCTGCCGGACCTATGGATCGCGCTGGCCATCATTATTGGCGGTTTTGTGGGCGGTACGATCGGCAGCCGGATGCAGAAGCTGTTCACCGAAGTTCAGCTCAAGATCATCCTCGCGGTGGTACTGTTCTTCCTGTTCTTCCGGTTTTTTAAAATCGAGGTTTGGATTTAGACCGGGCCCTCCCATGCGGCCGAAAGACCGGATCGAAAGGGCCAAGCCCTCGGATATAGAAAAAATTTAGAAATGGAAACGCTCTGGACGATTATAGCAAACGGTATCCACCATATTCAGGCCTGGCTGTTAAAAATCATAAGCCCCCTGCATATATTTGGGCCCGTATTGACTATTGCGGTTATTGCCGCACTGACGGTTTTTTTGGCCAGGTTTTTGACCCGGCGCTTTAAAACCCGGCGCTACAAAATTCTGGAGCGGGAGTTTTATTACTGGTACGATATCAAGCAGCAAGCCTTGAAGCTGAAAGCAGCCGATCCGGAAAAGGCCCGAGAGCTGGGTATAAATATTGATAAGGGCAAACTAAACGAGGCCTACTATAACTATTTTTTTGAGGGCCTGTTAAACAACCTGCTGACCATTTATATGCCGATTTTTTCCATGCTCGCCTTTGTCAATGACACATACCGGCCGAAGGCTCTGGAGGCCATGTTCGGGCAAAGCTGCCTGTTCCGCCTTCCTTGGGTAGACGGCAGCACATATCCTGTCGGTTCGGCGTTCTGGTTCGTTATATGCGTGATTGGCGCCTACGCGGTTTTCTTCGGGTTCCACAGCTTGAGAAAGCGGTATGGAAAACGATACCCGATCGGGGGCCGTCGCCCGGAAAACAGTTTCTGAAAGCGGAGCCGGATCTTTCGGCAAAAATCGTCTATGGAGTAAGAGCAATGAGCAAATATTTTCTTTTTCAGGATCAAAAAAAATGCATTGGCTGCATGGCCTGCGTGGTGGCATGCAAAGCCCGACAGGCCCTGCCGCCGGGTCCACAGCCCTGCCTTATGGTTACTGTCGGGCCGCAATGGGTGGGAGAGCAGCCGAGAACCGCTTTTACCTTCATGCCCTGTTTTCATTGTGAGAATCCCTGGTGCGTCGCCGCTTGTCCGACCGGCGCCATGCATCAGCGAGAAGAAGACGGTATCGTTACAGTGGATCCGAACCTGTGCGTAGGATGCAAGACCTGTATGTCAGCCTGTCCCTGGGGGGCACCCCAATGGAACCCGGAAACGGGGAAGGTCGTTAAATGTGACTTATGTTACGATCGGATTGAAGCCGGACTGGAACCGGCCTGCGTTACCGTATGCCCGACCCGGTGTCTTCATTTCGGAACGCCGGAGGAAATCCCGGAAATTCGTCGTGAACGATACGCCAGGGCACGGGCTCAGGAAGAGCTATAGAACAGGCCTCGAGAGGCCTGGTATTGAGGAACCGTAATGGATGAGAAGCGCTGCAGAGTCAGAACGACGCACGATTGGCTGAAAGCCAGGCTGCAATCCAGGGAGTTGACCCATCCCCGCTGTCAGCAGAAAGCTTCGGAGATCTTCGATCTGATTTATGATGTCTCCCAGGGAACGGCCGGGGACGCCCATTTGGCGAGTATCCTCGAGTTGGCGGATCAACTGGTATCCGAGGCGTTGACGCCTGAATGCCGGGACTTGGGCGAAGAAATACGGAAGCGGGTACTGGCTGACCGGGAAGTATTTGAGAGTCATATCCAGACACATACCTGTCCCACCGGTGATTGCCCCATGTTGACGCCGGCTCCCTGTCAGATGGCTTGCCCTGCGGGTATCGACATTCCATGTTATCTCATGCTCATTGCACAGGGCCGTTATGCGGAAGCCATTGAGGTTATCCGTAAAGACAACCCTTTTCCCTGGACCTGCGGGTTGATCTGTACTCATCCTTGCGAGTTCATGTGCGTTCGGGGGCGTATGGATAGTCCGATCGCGATCATGGATTTAAAGGGCTTTGCGGCTGAAAAAGCGATGTCGGCCATGGAATACAGGAATCCGCCGAAGATGCCGGATAACGGCCGCAAGGTTTGTATTATCGGCGCCGGACCGGGGGGGTTGACCGCCGCTTATTATCTGGCGCTCAATGGATACCGGGTTACCGTGATCGAGGCCTTGCCTGTTGCCGGCGGTATGATGATGGTGGGTATTCCCAGATACCGGCTTCCACGTGAAGTCATTGACCGGGAGGTCAATATGATCCGGGAACTGGGCGTTGATATTCGGTTGAATACAAGAATGGGAAAAGATATTGCATTCGGAGAACTCGAGTCCGAAGGGTTTCAAACCTACCTGTTGGCCATTGGGGCCCATGGTTCATATAAGTTAAAAATTCCCGGAGAAGATGACTACCCGGAGGTGTTTTCCGCAGTGGACTATTTACGCCGGGTCAGTCTGGGGGATCATATGCGGCCCGGCAGGCGTGTAGCCGTCGTCGGCGGGGGCAATGTCGCCATTGACGCAGCCCGAACCTCTCTGCGGCTGGGTTGCGAGGAGGTCATCATCCTCTATCGCCGGACCCATGACCAGATGCCGGCCCACGATGAAGAGGTCGTTGAGGCGGAAGAAGAGGGCGTGCAGTTTTCCTATTTGACCATTCCCACAGAGATCGTGGGAGAGAATGGCCATGTCACCGGCATCGTCTGTATGCGGGCTGAACTCAGTGAACCCGATGAATCCGGCAGACAGCGGCCGGTACCGGTCGAGGGAAGCGATCATGTGCTGCCGGTGGATGTGGTTATTCCGGCAATTGGCCAAGAGGTCAAGGGGGCCGGTCTGGAAGCTTTTGAAGAGGTTGGGTGGAGTCGGCGCAATACCCTCCGCGTCAATACCGTTAGTATGCAAACCCATCAGGCCGGTATTTTTGCCGTAGGCGATGCAGTGACCGGTCCGGCTACAGTGGTTGAAGCCATTGCCGGGGGCAAGAAGGCGGCCTTTGCTATTCATCGTTATTTTGAGGGCATCCCCCAGCCGGAGCTGCCGCCCGTGCCGGTTCGCCGCTGCCGGATGGACTACTGCCAAATGTCGGCCGGTATAAAAATGGATCTTAAACGTCCGCAGGTGCCTTTTCTCGGAAATGACCGCCGGCGCATCACGTTTCAGCAGGTTCGATTGGGACTGGACGAGCCCCGGGCCCAAAACGAGGCCAGGCGTTGTCTGCGCTGTGACGTATGTAATCGCTGCGGCCAGTGCGTTTACATCTGCCGGGAAAAAATGGGGGTCGACGCCCTGCAGTTGGGGTATATGGACTTTGACAATCCCGGGCCGACTGATTTGAAAATTACCGCTGAACGGTGTATCGCCTGCGGCGCCTGCGCCAACAACTGTCCGACAGGGGCCATGCAAATCGAAGACAAGGACGGCGAACGGATTCTGTCCCTATGCGGCACCGTCCTGAACCGTTTGAAACTCGAGTATTGTGAAGTTTGTGGCGCCGTATTGGGACCGGCCCGCTACCATGACTATATCATGCGCCGGGTCCGGGAGATCAGCCCGTCGCTCGTTGGAAAGCGGATCTGCCTGGACTGTGCCAGGCGGGCCAGCGCTCAGATGCATGCGGAGATCGCGCCTCCAAAAGGGCGGGAGTGAATCTTTGATGGCTGCGGAATAAGCCGCTTCTAAGTAATTTGAAAATATATATTAATATTCCAGAAGCTTAGCTCTCTGTCATTGCGAGGAGCGAAAGCGACGAGGGATCTTGTTTGTCAAAGATTTCTCGCTGCCGCTCGAAATGACAAAATTGGATGAATCGTCTCAGTGCCCTCAAGCATACAGTAAAACCTAAATTGAGCGTTTCAAATTTTTTGATTTAAAAAATGATCCAATATCCTAAAAATAAAATAAAAATTGATGGCTTCGTAAAAAGTCCAATATCTGTGTTGCGCTGCATCCCTCGGAATTTCACGTACAGCTAAGTACGCTGCATTCCTCGGGATTTTGCGCGCCTTGATCTTGAACTTTTTACTTTGCCATCTTTAAACTGACTTTTTACGAGACTGTCAAAATTAAATCTTCAAAAAATTGAAACGCTCAATTTAGGTTTTAGGCCCGGTCCCGGGCCTTGGTCGGGGGGATTACTTCCAAAAAACGTGTGCCCATTTTTTTAAAGTAAGAGTAAGAGTAAGACGGCCGCCAGTCAATGCCATTAGCCTAGCGAGAAAATGGCCTTGAACCTTGAACCTTTAACCTCTAATGGAGGCGCCAGATGTTTCGCCAGGGGCAGAAGGTGGAAATATTTAAAAGATCTGATGATGAAAGTTGGGAGGACTATATGGATGCGTTCATCGGAATGCATGGGATCATAACCGATCCGGATACGAGTAAGAATGATCCGGATGCCCTGATCGAGGTCAGCCTTGACGAAAAGGGAACCCATCGTTTTCCGCAGGACTGCCTGCGGGTAATGGATGATTCATAATCGAAGGAGAGCCATGCCATGCCTCAGATAACGATTAACGGGACACCGGTTGAAGCGCCTGAGGATTCATACGTTCTGGAGGCCATTGAGTCCCTTGGCATCGAGGTGCCGACGCTTTGCCATCACCCGGCCTTAACTCCGGTCGGCGTCTGCAAGGTGTGCGTCGTGGAGGTCGCCCTGCCAGGGAAAAAACCGAGAGTGAGGCCCTCATGTATCCTTAAGCCCAAGGAAGGAATGGATATTCAGACCCATAGCGAGCGGGTACAGAAAGCCAGAACCCGCGCGTTCAGAAAACTTCTCCGGTATGCGCCGGAATCGGAGAAGATCTATCATTTGGCGGAAAAGTTTAACGTCCATTTAGGCCCGGTCCCTGATGACTGCATTCGTTGCCAGATTTGTATCCGGGCATGCAGCGAGATTGTTGGCGTGGGCGCATTGGCCATGGATGATCTCGATAATGTGGTGCCGGTAGCAGGCGACAAATGTATCGGCTGCGGGACCTGCGCCAATCTATGCCCTACAGGGGCTATCCGCATGGAGGACAAAGACGGATTGCGGACCATTTACATCCGGGACGAGATTATTGGCAGGCATGCCTTGGTCAAGTGTGAAGCCTGCGGTAGGCTGTTTGCGACCCAGAAGTTTCTTGACCGGGTGGCGGAGCGAACAGGGGAACATCCGCATGTCAAAGAATCCCATCGCTATTGTCCGACTTGCGCCAAGCTGCTTTCAGACCGTGTAAAAAGCTCAAAAAAAATCAAACGAATGTAAAACCTGAATTGAAACGCTCCATTTAGGTCGTGTCCGTCCATAAATTAGCCATTTATGGATGGGCACGAGGTAAAAATATGGCTGGCAAAGCGCCTTGGCCATAAAAAGCGGACTATCAAAACGAGGGGGTCGAACGGGTGAGGAGTCAATTTTTATGAAGAGGCAACTGTCAAGGGTGTGTGTGCTGGTTCTGCTGGGTTCAGGTCTGATTGCCGCTTTTTTTTCGACGGCGGCGACGGCGGGTGAGACCACCGAAAAGCTTCTGGATATCCTTCATGAGCGCGGAAATATTACCGACGAAGAGTATGAAGAGCTGAAAAAAACGGCTGAAGAAGAAGAGGGACGACGGTTCGAAACATATTTTGACAAGCGGCTGCATATCAATTCCAGGGACGGCCGGTTCAAGTTCCGGATCGGCGGCCGGATATTGATCGACGGGGCGGTTGTTAATGCGGATGACGGGTTTGAAGCGGCTGAGGATGCCCCGGGAGGGGAGACCTTTGAGGGCAGCGGCGTCGAGTTCAGGCAGGCAAGGCTTCATATGATGGGGCTCCTCTATGACCGGGTGGCGTTTAAAAATGAATTCGATTTTGCCGAAGGGGAGGTCACTTTAAAGGAAAACTGGATAGAATTCCGTAAAATGCCCTATCTGGGAAAGATCCGGATCGGCCACACAAAGGAGCCCTTTTCACTGGAGCGGCTAAACAGCCGGATGTATATGCCCTTTATGGAGCGGGCGCTTCCCAATGGCATCGTTCCGGGCAGAAATACGGGGATCCGGTTCCTCAATTTTCTCGAAAAACCCCATATAAGCTGGTGTGTCGGTTTTTTCAAGGAAACCGACAGCAATGGGGATGATTTCACGGAAAACGGCGACTATAATATCACCGCTCGTCTGACGGTAACGCCCTGGTATGCGGATGAAGGGCGCAGGGTCCTGCATTTGGGCGTCGGCTATAGCCATAAGTTTACAAATGAGGATGAAGCGCATACATGGCTGAGGTTTCGGAAACGTCCCGAACTCCATATTTCAGATCTGGAGCCGGTCGACACGGGAGAGATCCCTGCGGACGGGGCGGATATGGTCGGCCCAGAAGTCGCCCTGTTATTGGGGCCCCTATGCCTGCAGGGGGAGTACTGGTATACCCGATTGGATTCGAAAACCTATGATGACCCCGACCTCAGCGGCTACTATGTCACGTGCAGCTATTTTCTGACCGGAGAGCACAGGAAGTATAAAACGAACGGCAATGATGGGGCGGAATTTTCCATGGTGGACATCAAGTCCCCCTTGGATCCGGAAAACGCTAAATGGGGCGCCTGGCAGGTGGCCGTCCGGTATGCGAGCCTTGATTTAAACGATACGCCGCTGAGGGGCGGAGAAATGGATGATATAACGCTTGCGTTAAACTGGTATCCCTACACGAATGTCCGTTGGAGCTTTAACTATGTTAATATAGATGTTGAAGACAGTGATGCTGAGATCGGGATCGCAGATGCCGATGCGGATGCCTACCAGACGCGATTTCAGATATATTTCTAAAAGCTTTTTACTCCACTTCATCCAGCCCGAACCATCGGCTCAGGTTGAAGTATCTGCTTATCCACGTCTCTTTTTCCGGTGGGCTGAGATTGGGGTTTGTCGCCCGGATAAAAGCGGGCAGGACCAGCAGGGCGCCGAGGGTCGTAGCGGTCATGGTGATGGCAAGCAGCACCCCCAAAAGATTGATGGGGATAAACTGCGAGCGCAGGAACACCAGAAAGCCGAAGATAAGGGCAAGGGAGGTAAAAATAATCGCCTGCCCGGCCACTGCCAGGGTCCTTGCGATCGACTGCTCTACGGTGTAGCCGGTCGCCCGGTTATGCCGGAACATATTCATGAAATGGATCGTGTCGTCGATGCCGATGCCGATGGTGACTGCGGCAATCACCGAAGTGCTCATGTCAAGCTCAATACCGAACCATCCCATTATGCCGAAATTGATCAGTACGGCCACCCCCATGGGGATGAGCGCCAAAAGCCCGGCGGCCAAACGCTGAAACAGAAGGATAGAGATTAGATCCACGACAATCAGAGAGAGTATCAGCGTTTGGATCTGGCCAAGCACTAGATAATGCGAGACCTGAACCTCCATTATCGGAAAACCGCTGATAGTAAAAGACGCCCCTTGAGGAATGTGATTTTCGAGGTAGCGCCGGGTTTTTTCGACAATACGTTTGACTTCATGGGTTCCGACCAGCTGGCCCTCTTTACGGCAAAGCCTTGCGAGGAGGTCAACCTTCCGGTATTCAAAGTCCACAAAGGGTTCGAATTCGTCAAACCGGCCATCGGAGTCGCAATCTTCCCCGGCGTAGATTTCAATATAGTCATAAATATCGGATTTGCGGTTCGGAATTCTGTATGCGTCCGGATCGTCGTTATTCATGGCCATGTGCATGGTTTTGATAATATCTGAGAAAGAATTGGTCTGGCCGATATGAAGATCGGCATTTTTCTCACAGGTCAGCCAATGCCTGAAATCCTCCAGAAATTTTAAGAACTCAGGCGACTTGGCGCCATTGGGCCTTCCGGAGTCTATCAGGATATCAAACCCCCATCCGCCGCCAAATTTCTCCCCAATCGTATCGACGCTTTTCCTGACTTCGGATTCCTTTTTGAAATAGCTGATATAATTGGTATCTACTTCCAGCCGGGTGAATCCTGCGATTGAAATGACCAATATGACGGAGGCCGCAATTACGACCGCCCGATAGTGATAATTGGCCCCTTTGGTCATGACACCGATGAGTCTGACGACAAGGGTTTTTCGGGGTTTTTTACTCGGGTGCCCCTTCCTGAAATAGCCCGGCCGTTTAAGGGGGAGCACGGACAGGCTGGCCGGTATCAGGGCGCTTGCTGAAAATACGGCGAACATGGCGCCAATGCCCGAAAAAATCCCCCATTCCCGTACAGCCGATAATTGGCTGGTGCTCAGGGTGATAAAGGCGATAAAGGTAGTGATACCGGTTAATAGGACGGTCAGCGAGATACGGGTCATGGAAACGAAAAGCCCCTTTTCCTTACCCTTACGGCTGATAACATCAAAGTCATTGTAGTACTGATTCAGTATATGGATGGCATATGAACTGCCGACCGCAATCAATAGTGTGGGCAGGGAGGAGGCCATTACCGTGATTTTATAGCCCAGATACCCCATAAGCCCGAGCATCCAGGTTTCCGCCAGTGTAAGCGAGAGCATGGGCAGCAGGACGCCGCGAACCGATCGAAAGTTAAAGTAAAAAATGGCTATGACGACAAGGATGACCAAGGGCACAAGAGTGGTAAAATCCACCCGAATAAAATCCACCGACCAGACATAGACAACCGGCATGCCGGTATATGTTAAATTAAGGCTCGGGTAACGCTCAAATATGGACATTAGCTCACGGACGACTGAATCCCGGTGCGTCTCCTGATCCTTGAATTTGATTAGAACGCCGTAATCCGTTATTTCTCCGGTAGAGGCATCGCGGGTATAAATCATTTTCTTAAACGCCGGGTTGCGAAGGAGGCGCTGTTTGAATCTGTGGATTTCCGATGCGGTTTCTGGAATGATTCTGTCGCCTGCTCTGTTGGTTTCTATCAGGTGGTATGTCTCCAGCACATCCGCTTCGCCCTTGATGTCCTCGGCGGTCAACGGGGAAATAACCTCGTCGACGAGCTCCTGTCTCTTTAACTCATAGACCCTCACCAGCTCATTTTTTAATCTTTTCAACCGGTCCTGAGGCAGGCGGTCGATCTCGCCGAATAGCTTATGTATTTTACGTGCTATGGTTCTTTGAAACGGTGGGTCATCGGCAAAACGCTTGAGCAGGGCGTTGGAGGTGATGGGTGACTTTGAAAGCAGGCTGATGAACTCGGCTATACGTTTTTTTTCCCTGTTTCTGTTGAAATCCTGGAAGGCCTCGATGTCCGTAATCAGGCGATCAAATTTTTTGAGGCTCTCACGGCTGAACAGGTTCTCCGGCGATACGGCCATGACGATAAATTTACCGTTGTCGCCGTATATATCTTTTATATGGTTGTAGTATATATATTTGGGATCATTCTGCGGCATCATGGTTTCAATGGAGTTGTCAATCTCCAATCGCAGCATGCCTGGGGCGAGAATTGCAGTAAGGGCGGCAAGAATCAGAAAAACCGTGATAGGCCGTTTAATGCAGAAACCGATGAAGTGATTCATTTAGGCGAAATTCCCCTTTAAATCTGCCGGATCGTACAAAAAGATTCGATAATCCGCTAAAGTTTATAATATGCCAAATTATGGGATATATATCAAAATTTTTTTTATTCAGCCGTTATATCCGCGTACCGGCAGGGCTTGAGCCGCTGCCCTCCCACTTTTAAAAAATGCTCTTGAGCTCTCAGGAATTGTTTCATACATTTATACACCTAAATCTTGGAGGGTTTCAAATTTTGATGGCTTCGTAAAAAGTCCAATATCTGTGTGGCGCTTCCGTCCCTCGGAATTTCACGTACAGCTAAGTACGCTGCATTCCTCGGGATTTTGCGCGCCCCCGGATCTTAGCCGGGGCTTGAACTTTTTACTTTGCCATCCCAAAATCGACTTTTTACGAGACTGTCAAATTTTTAAAGCTGAGATTGATTTAAGCCTTTTAAAATAATATGGAAACAAAAAGTTTAAAAATTTGAAACGCTCAGTTTAGGTATAAATATTAGTGAATAAAGGAATTGGTTGGATGATGCGGGTTAAAAAAATTATATCCGGGGCGCAAACCGGGGCTGACCGGGCGGCGCTTGATTTTGCAATAGAATATGAGCTTCCCTATGGGGGGTGGGTGCCTGCGGGCCGAAAAGCCGAAGACGGAGTAATTCCGGACCACTATTCGGTGTGGGAAATGGCGTCCGGCGACTACCAGGAACGGACCGAGTGGAATGTAATGGATTCGGAGGGGACCCTGATCCTAAGCCACGGTGAGCTGACCGGCGGCTCCCTTCTGACCCGGGAACTTGCGGAAAAGCATGGCAGGCCGTGCCTTCATATCGATTTTAGCCGCACGTTGGGCTTTGACGCGGCGATCGATATCAATGACTGGATTTCAGAGCATGGTATCGAGGTTTTGAATATTGCGGGGCCCCGGGCGAGCAAGGATGCGGAAATTTACCCGGCGGTTTTCAAAATTCTGGAAACTGTTTTCTATATTAGTATTATATCCGATGCCATGCCGGATTTTGCCAATCGCTCACATGAACTGGCAGGGAATGAGGATTCCGGCCAGGTTTTTCCCATCAACGTCAAGGAGGCGTTGGATACCCTGATCGAACAGTTGTCGCCCAAAATCAAGGTAAAGATTGCCAGCATGCCGGACGATCAGCTCTCAGAGGTCGGTATTTCTCTGGGCCGGGGTATTTCCGAGCAGTTCGGTTTAAATAAAGGGAACCAGAAGCTGCTTGATGCGTGCCGGGTTTTTTCAGGCAAACCGAACCTGGATGCGGATGGCGCCGCCATGTTGATTGTTCGGGAACTATGGCGACGGCTGAAGAAGATAGGGCATTTAAGGGTTATTAAGTAGTGACGGCTTCGTAAAAAGGGATTTATTGCGCTGGCGCCCCATTTTTGCAGAAAGTAACTCTGAAAAGCGTCCGCATTGTCATTTCGAGCGGTAGCGAGAAATCTTTAACAATCAAGATTCCTCGTCACTTTCGTTTCTCGGAATGACAGCAGCGGAAGCTTCTAAGATAATATTAGATATTGTCGAGTTCCTTGGAAGTCCAATATCTGTGTGGCGCTTCCGTCCCTCGGAATTTCACGTACAGCTAAGTACGCTGCATTCCTCGGGATTTTGCGCGCCCCCGGATTTTAAATAGGGCTTGAACTTTTTACGAGATTGTCAAGTAGTGCCCGTCCATAAATGGCTAATTTGCCCAATTTTCGCCTTCCTAGTGAACAAATTATCCTGTTTATGGACGGGCACTAAATGGGTCGGACTATTTCAACCATTCCCATTTGGCAATTTTCTCGTAAGCCGATTTTTCCATTTTAATCCGGTCGATCAGCATCTTTTTTTCTCCCCCCTCGACATATCCATTCAGTTTCAGGGTCTTTAGCTGAAATCCCTCTTTATCCACTGCCGCTATATCGATGATGACGTCGTCACCTTCGCCGTTATTAGTGACAACGGCGCGAACCGTAATTGTATAATTGGTCTTTCCTTTTTCGACATAGGCGGGCTGAATATCGGTTACCACAATATCATCCGCCCCCCATGCGGGTGGAAGTATAGCTAAAACGCCTATCACGGCAAACAGCATCCCGGCGCAGAATAATTTTTTCTTGTTTTTCATGTATCCCCCTTGGCAGACTATTGGCTATTTGTGAATCCATAGCTCGTGTGTTTTATTTAATTGTGCTTTATAAACAGATAAGCGCCGTTTATGTCAATAAAAATATGGGATTAAAATTAAGTTTCGGATGCCGGCAATGAGTGATATAGTTTAAATTCGGATATTCGATCCGATCGAAACCGGGAGAAAATATGGGGGCAAACTAAACATTACCTAAATTAAACGTTTCAATTTTTTGAAGGTTTAATTTTTATTTTATTTTTAGGATATTGAATCATCTTTCTATAAAAAATTATGATCAATTTTAACAGGTTGGAGGATGTATGGGGGAAGAATTGACACAACTCGAAAAAATCGGCGAAACCGTCATTGATTACTGTGTCCAATACAGCTTTCAAATCATCGGGGCCGTTATTGTCCTGATTATCGGAGTTTTTTTGGCCCGCTGGATTGCAAAGTTTGTGATGCGCCTCTGCGAAAAGGCCAACGTGGATGTGACCCTGACCCAATTTTTGGGTCAGGTTGCCAGGGTGCTGATTCTGGTATTTGTCCTGATTGCGGTGATCAGCCAATTCGGAATCTCCATCGCTCCGATTATCGCCGCCTTGGGCGCCGTTTTATTCGGCGCCAGTTTCGCCATTGCCGGACCATTATCCAACTATGGCGCCGGCCTGGTCATTATCCTGACCCGGCCGTTTGTGGTCGGCAACACGATTTGTGTAAAAGGGGTCGGCGGGGTGGTCGAAGAGGTCAGCCTGGCCGCCACGATTCTTTCGACAGAAGACGGAGAGCGGATAACGATTCCGAACAAACACATTGTCGGCGAGGTGCTTACCAATTCGTTCGCCTGCCGGATCGTTGAAGGGCGGGTGGGGATCTCGTATGGCGATGACGCTGAAAAGGCGATTGAGGCGATTCGGGAGGTTGTTGGCACCTTCGACCAGATTCCGGGTGATCCGGCGCCGACCATCGGAATCGAAGAATACGGGGATTTTGCGGTAAATATTGGGATGCGCTATTGGGTACCGACCAAACAATATTATAAAACCCTTTATGCGGTCAACCTCGCCATTTATCAGAAGCTAAAAGCCATCGGTATTACAATACCGTTTCCCCAGCGTGATGTGCATATCAAATCACGGGCTGAAGCCTCGGGCCTCTAGGCCACTTCAGGTTAACGGAAAAAGGGGGGAGGAAGGGTTCAAGGCTAAAACCGGATCCCATCAATTATTAGACCTAAATTGAGCGATTTTCAAGTTTGCCGCAGATACAAGGAAAATGATGTCGAGCGATAGGCGCCTATGCGAGACATCATTTGACGCAGTAGATGCGGTGAAATTGGAAATCCCGGAGGGTTTCAAATTTTTTGATTTAAAAAATGATCCAATATCCTAAAAATAAAATAAAAATTGATGGCTTCGTAAAAAGTCCAATATCTGTGTTGCGCTGCATTCCTCGGAATTTCACGTACAGCTAAGTACGCTGCATTCCTCGGAATTTGCGCGCCTTGATCTTGAACTTTTTTCTTTGCCATCCCAAAATCGACTTTTTACGAGATTGTCAAAATTAAATCTTCAAAAAATTGAAACGCTCATTTTAGGTTAGACTATAGGGGGGTATCATATGAAACGCATGCTTGTTTTTTTCGTAATGGCCCTGTTCTTATCAAGCCCTCAGGCCCATGCCGGCAAAACGGTGCCGTCGAAAATTACCGGCGTAACGCTGTATTCGAATCAGGCCCTGCTTCAACGGGAAGCTTCGGCCGATGTGGGCGTCGGGATCAACGAGCTGCATCTGCCGGTGCGGGCCTTCTCCATAGATTCGTCCTCCGCGTTTGCAAAGGTGTTTGGGAAGGGCAAGATTATCAGTGTCCAGGTAAGAAGCATTCCCCGGTCAGCGTCGCCCAGGGAGAAAATCCGCAGACTCGAGGAAACGATCGAAAAACTCAGAGAAGATAAACAGGCGCTTCTGGATAAAAAGGCGTCTGTTTCCCGCCAGGAAAAATTCCTCGATTCAGTGGTCGAGTTCTCAGAAACCCAGATGTCCAAAGAGATTGAAACGCGGATGCTTGACTCGGAGACGCTAAACAATACCTTTGAGCTCCTGGGGAACCGGTTTCACGAGATTTTCAAAAAAAAAACAGCCATTGATAAAGACATCTCAAGCATTGAAAAGGATATCCTCACGGCGCATCGTGAATTGCGAGACCTTCGGCAGTCCGAAGAAAAAGAGCAAAAGAGGATCGAGCTTGTATTTGATTCCACAGAAAAGCAGCAGATTCGAATTATCGCCAAATATTTGGCCTATAACGCCAGCTGGTCACCTGTCTACCGTGTGTCCGTGCCGGATGAGCGCTCCGGCGTCGAATTGACCATGAACGCCCGCATCGTTCAGAAGACCGGTGCCGACTGGTCGGACGTCCACCTGTCCGTATCCAATGCCGTTGCGCTCAGGGGCGTGAGTATCCCCACGCTTCACCCCTGGCGGCTCGATCTGCCGCGGCCCCGGGCCGAAAAGACGCCGAGGCATCCCAGCGGCAAAGGCGTCGCTGCGCTCGGTTCCGCCAAACCAAAAGCGGTAATGCTCAAGGAGAGTAGGATGAAGACGGATAGGGCCGATTATGCCGCCGCCCGGAGGTTATCATCGGGGATCTCCTTTGAATACGAGCTGTCGCGGCCGGTTACGGTCGAGTCCCGAAAAAAGGTGACCTTGCTGCCGCTTTACACAAAGGACCTGGACGGCGAATTCTATTACTACTGTGTGCCCCGTAAGAACCCCCGGGCCTATCTGGTATGCGAGGCAGAACCGGATCAGGAAATGCTTCCAGGTCCCATGCACATCCATTTCGGTACCCATTATATGGGAAAAACCCGGTTTCGTTCCAAATCCAGGGGGGAAAAATTCCTTTTGCCTCTTGGGGCGGATCGTGGGGTTCGGGTCCGCCGTCAGAAGGTGACCGATCATGTCAAGGAAACCTTTTTCGGTAAATTCGAGCGAAATATGGTGGTCCGCGAGTTCGGCTATCGGCTCACAATTGAAAACCGGAAGGAAAAGCCAATCCGGATGCATGTGCTCGATCAGATACCGGTAGCCAAAACCGACAAGATCGATGTGGATGATGTATCTTTTGAGCCGGCGCCGCAAGAGGCGGACGATAGGTATCGGCCGGGGATTAAGAGGTGGGAAATGGGGATCGGCCCCCAAAAAACGGAATCCATTGATATCCGTTTCACCGTTGCCTATCCCAAGGATCAGCCGCCGGTGGGTCTCTAGTGTAGCGAAGCGATCGATTGACTCAGTATTGATGCGGACGCATTCAAGGCCTCTTTTTCACCGGCCGGCAGTTCGCCTTCAATAATGCGGTCGACGCCGTTTTCAGAGACAATCGCGGGGACGCTCAAACAGACGTCATTTAGGCCAAATTCTCCGTTCAGCCGGGTTGAAACCGTCAGCACGCTTTTTTGGTCCCGGAGAATCGACGCCACAATTCTTACCAATGCCAGGCCCACGGCGAAATAGGTGGCCCCTTTATAGTCGATGATATGGTAGGCCGATTCCCTTACCGTTTGTTCGATTTCGGCCCGCTGGGCCATCCAATCGTGGCATTTTCCACAAATCGGACAGTATTGGTCGATCTGAATGCCGCCGATATGCGTCATGGACCAGGCGGCAAACTCGCTGTCCCCGTGTTCGCCGAGCATATAGGCGTGCACATTGTGGGTATTAATGCCACAGTTTTGGCTCAAAAGATAGCGGAACCGGGAGCTGTCTAGCACCGTTCCGGAGCCGAGGATGCGGTTTCGGGGCCATCCCGAGTGTTTCAGGGCAATATGGGTCAGCACATCCACCGGGTTGCTGACCATGACCAGAACGGCCGTTGAGTTGCGCCGGGTGATCTCGTCCATAATCGATTTGATGATGCCGGCGTTTTTCTGAATCAGGGCCAGCCGGCTTTCCCCGGGCTCCTGTTTGGCACCGGCGGTTATCACGATTGCCTGAGCGTCCGCATAATCGTCTTCCGCACCGGTTCGAATATTGACAATGGGGAAGTAGGGCTGGCCATGGGCAAGATCCAGCGACTGGCCTTCCGCCAAATCCCGGTTTCTGTCAACCAGAACGATTTCACCGGCAATGCCGTTCAATGCCAGGGCATAGGCAAACGTCGCCCCCACTGCGCCGGCGCCTATGATGACGACTTTTCCGGCCTTTTGTTTCGCCTGTGGATCCATTTATTCCCCCGTTTGACTGCAGCAGTTTGCCATGCATCCGGGCGGATACCCTGATTACGACGACTAAGCGTAGAATCCGGTCGATATTTAAAAAATAGCCGCCCCCGCCATGGCTGTCAAATGCTCCTTATATTTACCGATAGGCACCCGCGTGGCCATTGCAAAATTTTTTTTAACGTGTTCCCGCACGAGTTTCCCCTCAAGGCGCCTAGCGGGCCCGGGTTTCAAACAAATCCCCGATAATTGCGGCCAGGCGGCGAGTGTGTCGGCTGATTTCAGTGGCCTCACGGCCGTGGTAGCGGGCATAGGTAATCATAATCCCGTTTAGTGCGGAAAACAATGCATGGCAAATCAGCCTGGAATCCTTTTCTGTGCCTGAGGCGACCACGGCGGCCTCCAAGCGGTCCATTAACGCCCGCATCATCCGGTTTAATTTTTCTGTCCCCTCCGATGAAAGTTCGCCGCCCAGCATGAAGTGTCCCATCATCTGGTAGAACGCCATGTTCTCATTTAAGAAGTCGATGTAGAGGCTGCACAGGCGGCTTAACGAGGCATGGGGGCTTGCCTGTTCATTATCGATGCGGGCCAATATGTCCTCAGCGCTTTTTAAAAATACATCCAGGAACAGTTCGGTCAGGTTTTCATAATAATTATAGATGGTTCCAATGCTCACCCCCGCGGCCTTGGCAATTTCACGAACCGTCACACTGCGGAAATCCTTTTCGGCGAAAAGATGGCGGGCCGCATTCAGGATGAGCTGTCGCCGGGCATCCTTTTCCTGCTGTTTTAAAACGATGAGCGGCTTTTCAGGCACTTGGTCGGTCATTTGGGCTCCGCTTTCAGTTGGTATCTTTTCTGTCAAACACATTCTGCATGTCCTCATCCGTGTAACACCGTTCGGCGTCATCCGGCTTGCCTGCGTCCTGTTCCATCTGTCGGCGGTCATAAGCGGCATTTAAAATCTCGTTGTAATATTCATGCTGGATCAACAGATTCATAATCTCACTCGTGCCGGTCCATATCATGGCCAGCCGGATGTCCCTTAATGCCCGTTCAATGGGATACACATCGGTGTATCCGATGCCGCCCATAATCTGCATGGCATTATTGACAATATCCCAGGCATTTTCCGTGGCGCATCTTTTGGCCTCGCTGACCAGCCGACGGGCGTTGGGGGCGTTTTCATCCACTGCCCTGGCGGCCATGTAGGTCATCGCTCGGGCGGCGTCGAGCTGGGTAATCGAATCCGCCACTTTAAAGTTGACGCCTTGATATTTTCTGATCTCCTTTCCGAACGCGCGGCGTTTATCGGAATACCGGACCGCCAGATCAAGCGCCCCCCAGGCCCCCAGAGAGCCGGCAGCTGATGTCAGACGCTCCGGAATCATCATTTGATTGAAGCATAGGGCGCCGCCGTGCAGCTCCCCGATCAGGTTTTCCCTGGGCACTTTGACATCCCGGAACACCAGTCGACCGGTTCCGCCGCCCCGGCATCCGAGCAGTCCGTAGAGGTATTCGGTTTCCACCCCAGGGCCCCGTTCAACCAGCAAAAGGCTTAACCGCAGATATTTGTGGGCGTTGGGGTCAAAATTGGTCCGGCAGTAAACCAGAAAGAAGTCGGCCCCTTCAGCACCCACAACGAAGCGTTTCATGCCGTTTAGAATAAAGTGATCCCCTTTGAGCTCCGCGCGGGTCATGGCGCCGAAGAAATCCGATCCGCCCCGGGGTTCGGTCAGCGCCTCGGCGGATACGAGCTTGCCTTCCAGATAGGGTCTCAGAAATTTCTCTTTTTGTTCTTCCGTCCCGAACATGTTCAGGGCCTCCCCGACTATTGACGGCATGATAAAAGCGCAGCCAAGGGCCATACCAAGGCAGCCGATCTCTTCTGATGCCGCCACTTCAGCCACCCAATTCATCCCCCGGCCGCCGTATTTTTCCGGGAACCGGATGCCGAACAGATTCCGGGCCGCCAGTTTCTCCACGAATTCCCGCGGATAGGTGACTTCATCGTTGTCCATCTTACGCAGGAAATCACTGGTAATCTCTTCCCGGACGAATTCCCGGGTTTCCTTTTTTACCGCCTGCTGCTCCGGTGTCAGCATAAAATCATACATAAGCACCTCCTATGGAAAAAGCCTGGATTAAAGATATATGGGCCATTCGTTTTGATCGTTGATCATTTTACTGAACAATGATCAAAATTTCAATGCAATAATTATACGGCGTCGTATTTTTTGCCCCTTTTCCGTCGGGTTGGGTTTTTTTGAGAATCCTTGGGGGTTTGGGAATGTCTGCGGACGCCCTTGAATTTTTTAGCGCCATCCGGTTGCATTCTGCGCCCTAATATCATATTCAAAACTTGATGGCTTCGTAAAAAGTCCGATATCTGTGTTGCGCTTCCATCCCTCGGAATTTCACGTACAGCTAAGTACGCTGCCTTCCTCGGGATTTTGCGCGCCTTGATCTTGAACTTTTTACTTTGCCATCCTAAAATCGACTTCCAAGGAACTCGACAATATTTAATATTATCTTAGAAGCTTCCGCTGCTGTCATTCCGAGAAACGAAAGTGACGAGGAA
>Ga0209925_1000061_pt1 | contig 50102 bp, 40 predicted proteins | sample SalPonR2_A_D1_MG_FD_185702 | JGI IMG/M metagenome (GOLD analysis project Ga0209925, IMG submission 185702) | Salt pond soil microbial communities from South San Francisco under conditions of wetland restoration - Salt Pond MetaG R2_A_D1_MG... ... | reverse complement strand
AGGGCCTCGTTCAGGAGCGCCACGGCCCGGGGATCAATTTCAACGGCCAGCATGTCGGGATAGCGTCGGTGAAGAACGCGCGTCAAGGCGCCAGGCCCCGGACCCAGCTCAACCACGCGCCGTCCCCCTGGACTCTTATCTACCAAAGACTGCACAATTTTGAGCACGTAGTTCTGGTCTGAGAGAAAATTCTGCCCCAGCGACTGCTTCGGTCGGAATTCTTGAGACGGCAATGTGGGCGGGCGCGTCGGGTCCGTGGGGGGAGCCAGGCCGGAGGCCGAGGCAGTCGTGGGGCTTGGCGATCCATTCCCTCCGTCTACCGAAGACCAGGAGCTCAATGATGAAACTAGTACATGTCATTGGATTTAATTCGTCAAAAAGGGGGTCTCAAACGACACTCACCGCACTTGAAACGGTGCAGCTTTGGGCTCAGTCAGGTTACCTTTTTAGTTTATCCTCACAGACGATGGTCTCATTTGTCAGACAGGGATAATTGTTCGAATAATCATGGCCTTCGCAAGCTTGTGTGGATGAAGAACGTAGTCTTTCCCATTTACTGACCTCGTTTCAAGCCCGTAAACACTGTCAAGCCGGGGGGAGAACAGCGGGGGTCTCCACGCGCGATGCATTTCGGTAATAAAAAACATTCCCGCATTATCCGAGGTCTGTTGATGTTGTTCCACTTTGCTGAGTAGGTCGCTCCAACTGCCTTTTGCGTCCAAAAGGTGGCAGCCGCAGCCAAGATGGCAGACATAGTTGCGCCCCAAGACAGCGAGGCAACTCTTCGTGGTAGACGGCTGGGCGCGGCCATCATAGAGCCTTCAGCCCCTTGACCTGTCATTTTGTATCCATGTTGGCATCATTTGGGCGTGATGTTATTTTGCTCCACCGTACTTGCGCTAAGGCAAAAAGTCAACGCTATCACCCACCACCCAACCCCAGTCGTCCGCCAAGAATCCCTATTTCAATAATTCAACCTGGTCCCAGCTATTGGCAATAAATTCGTGCTTTGCCGTAAGCACACTTTTGCTCACACGCCACATAATATGGAGCCATCAATGTACCAAGGGATCGGCAGGGAGCATGAAAGGTTCAAAATGAGAAGCAGTGCCAAGCCCAGAAACAGCCAGCAACAACTAGCTACCAGGGGGAAATGCCGTTAGAGTTCACGAATCTGCTATGGAAGAGGTCCTTGAGGACAATCTAATCAACGCTCGTCTCATAGGATCTAGACTATTTCAAATCAAAATCAGCCCATCTCATAAGCAGTGCTACTTGTTTTTCCCTCAGCGCGCTTGCGACCCCTCGGCCGTCTGAGCCCGACGTACGAAGTATCTCGCGAAGGATAAAACCTCCTCTCCTCGACCCGACATAAGTGCTTTAAAAGATTTTCTGGGCACCAGAAATCACACAGTACCACTCAGTGGCTCGTTGTCTGCTATAGAAAGCAGGCGTGCTATGCATAGCAAAAAAGCTCCTTTTTTTTACGGAGGCACTAGTGTTTGTAAGAGAATTCCCTTCACGAGCAACAACAAAGCGCGTTTGACCACCAGATAATATGTTCCTTGCTAGGGATGGAAATGCTTCTCGTGTTCTGCCGTCACTTTCATCATGTTTCTTTCATGTTGCGGGGACAAAACACAGGCGCCACCTCAGTTCCCGGGCTTCTCCAATTTCTTTTCCAGCTTGAAAAAAAATACTTCAAAGCAGATGTAGAAGACTAACCACAGTCAATGAGTCTTTCTGAAGCAATTCCTGCGCAGCTATGCAAAAATTAATGAAATCCCAATATGTTGTGTGGGTAATCCACGAATAATGATGGCGGCACGCACACGAAGATGAGGAACAAGGAAGCCCTCGAAAAGAGTCGCGGTGACGTGTCGTTCCATCGAAGGCCGCAAAACGAATGAATTAGACATTCACAGGCAATCTCTCTTAACATTAAATCATGCGTGCAAATCGAAGGAACTATCTTGTTTATTTCAATGACAAAATGGTGGGCTTCAGAAAGTATTAAGCTTGCTCGAACAATCGAGACGAATCCTACGATAAGACTTGTACAATAATGAAAAAGAAAACGTACCACAATTTTCAATTTGCTTATCTCTTCCATTACACATTTGAGCGTATTTCAAAGTTCTTTCATCGTCGTTGGTGCTGCTGTCCATTTTTTGAGTGCAGGGGGCGGGGAGGATGTAATCTTTGGCCCCCCCGCCCCTCGTGACTGCGTTGCTCCACAGCGTGTGCCACGCCCCGCCGTAGACTGTTCATCAGACCTGCATCAATGCCCTGGAAAAGAGGTGTCGGGGGGAATCCAGACGCCTGTTGGACTTGGTACGCATGCTGTCCATACTGTTGCTGCTGTTGCTGTTGCTGTTGCTGTTGCTGGCTTTGAGGCTTTTGCCCTGAGTAATGCGGCGCGACCTGGTGCGAGTAAGGACCAGGAGGGAATGGAGGCCCGCCGCTCATCATGGGCGGCTCGGGGAATAACAACGGAGGGCGAGGACCCATATGAGCAGGGTGTGGTAAATTGGGCGTCGCAGAGTAGGCTCCGCAAGCGAGTCCGCCCCCTAGACCGGGATATAGAGAGGGGGCTGGCAGTCGAGGGGGGGCCCTTTGCTTCCCTTGATTTTGTGGCTCAAAGCTTCCCCAGGAGCGAGTCCCAGTCTGTCCGCTGCCAATATAACCTCCACATGACATGCGTTGCTGCTGATTTTGCTGATAGATTAGCATGGACCCTGATCCAGCGCCTCGCGGCATGTTCTGAACGATCAACCGGTGAGCTGCCGTGGCGTGGACCTCGTTGAAACCGAATTGCGTGCCAAGCTCCGCAATGTTGATTCCTCGTCCAAGACGGGGCGGCCGGCGGGGTTGAAGGTCTCGATCCGTCAGGCGACGTGGGGGATGGGTCAATCCTGGCAAGAGCGCCGAGGCGTGCGGAGTGGTCTGTGATGGGAGCGTGAAGCCCGCAACGAGCACTCGGTTATCCTCGACGTCCTGGAGTACAGAGGGAGGCATCTTAGGTGCCACCACTTGGGCAGTCAGTCGCAAGGCTGCGTCGGGGGGCGGAGGCAGCAATGTTCCCGAGAACCCCTGAGCTGAGGCAGCCTCAACCTCCACACCCGCTCTGTCTTGCGCACCCTCGACCTCCAGCACTCGAGCGATGGCCCGGAAGGTGGGATGATACTCATGCAGGCATAGTAGTGAGCCCCCAACGACGTTTCGCTTCTTTTCCGCTTCGCTGAGCTGACTTTCAACCGCAGCTATCGACTCCAGTAGTCGAGCCTCGTCAATGAAGGGCAGGAGCGTGACCCAGAGCCAGGGCATGGCCTTGCCATTCGGGTCAACCTCCACGTCGCGCGGGTAGAAATCCTTGATGGGTGAGTCCTGGCTGGTCATAAGGCGCGCCAGCGGCACTGGGAGAGCATCGGCACTCTCCGGGGGCAGCACAGCCATCAGCTGCTCCAAGGGTCGGAGGGGCTTGCCCGCCTCGAAGGCCACGTGGTAGCGCTCGATGTTCACCAGGTCGCTGGCAAAGGGGGCGTAGTGGAAGGGGTAGAACCATCCCCAAGCCTGGCACCCCCGATAATAGTACTGAAAGACCCAGCACAGGCCCTCTATGTAGGTGCGGTACATGTGCTCCCTCCCACCCCCTTTCTCCAAATTCTGCTTTTTCAGCTTGTCCTGGTAATACCTGTCTTTCCAACCGGCCTCGTGATACCTGATGGTGTCCTCAATCTCCTCCTTTAACCGATCGAGGCGAGCTTCCTGCTTGGATTTGACGCGCTCGGCAAGTTCCTTCTGCGCCGCCGCTAACTCCGTGCCCTCAAGCTCGGGCGGCACCACAATGTGCGGGTCTTCAAATTCCTCCTTACCCTCCTCCTCGCCCATCGCGTCATCTCCGACATCCTCATCATCCTCTTCAAGCTCTTTTGTTCCTTCTTGAGAATCTTGCGCGGATGCAGTTGTCTCCAGGCACATCTCAACGGACATCCCAAGGGCCGTCACACTTCCAGGCTCCTTCAGAGTGACCAGATCCGCTTTATCGTCCATGATATTGCTGTCCTCCGTCTTTACGCGCTTGACTGGCTTTGCGCTATCAGATGCCTCAATGACGGGAGTCTCCATTTTTGTAGTGTGGTCTAGCTCGTGCTTCATACCTGCCTCACAGTCGTCGCCTATAGGGGCGTCTGACGCCTCAGGGCCCCCCTCGACCCCGGCCACTCCATTCTCGAGCTCCTTCTTGGGTTTTTTAAGCTTTTCTCGCAACTGTTGAGCCACGCTCTTATTTTTCATATTTTTCTCTTCTGGCGACGGACCAGGAGGCGCAGGCAGAAAGGGTGAGGCCACGGGTGAAAGGCGCGGCACCGGATGTGGCAGCTTGGGCCTGCCCAAGGGCTGCACGTCAGCGGGCACTATGCGCGCGGAGAGCTCTTGGACAGTCCCGCCGTGTCGGCGCTCCACTTCTCGGACCCTCCGATTGAGACGAGCCTGATGCTGCTCCTCGCCGGCGCGCCTGCGACGAAAGACCTCGTCCTCCACGCGCCCCACCTCCGCCAAAATTATGTCCACCTGCTCCAGATTCACGGTGCCCCCCGGGGCCGTCAGGTAATCCCCCATGGCTGGGAGCACGCGCTTGTACACGTTCAGAAGGAAATCGATGGCACCATCGCGAATATCTAGGGAAGGGAGGTGTGGCAAAAAGTCGTTGCCGACGAAGAAACAGAGGAAGACGAAGTCGTCCACCACCCGCTCGAAGTTGTAGCCGAAGGGGAGGCCCCGCAGGCTCCGGAACTCCTCCTCCAAGTACTCCCGAAGGGTGGGGATATGGAGCATCTGGAACGGTTTCAGGTAGGGGAAACGGCTCCCTTCCCCACGGGCGAGACCGTCGTCAGCTTTCTGGCCCTGCATCGCGTCGAACGCCGACTGCGCCGCGCTCACTTGGGGGCCATCCCTCCCGCGCCGTCCGAAGAAGACCTGCTCCCGCAAGATGGTGAAGTGAGGCTCATGCGTAGCAAGGGCCAGCATGATGAGGTCAGCGTCCAGGCCGTGGAGGATGTGCCGCGTGTTCGGGTCGTACCCGGGCTGGGCGCGCTCCTTGCGGATGAAGTCCATGATCTTGTGCTCTCCCTCTCCAGGCTCGCTTCCGTCCGAGAAGAGGACCTTCACCTGCTGCCAGGCCTTGCATGTGTTCACGCGGTGAGCGACATAGAAGCGGAGGTAGCTGGCGAGCGTGACCATGAACTCCGTGCCAGGCGTGATAACGTTTGAATCCCACTCCTTGTCCAGCTCCTCGGGTGGCACGGGCAGGCCCATCGCTACCATCTCCTGTCGGGTCGCCAATTTAATCTCATGTCGCTCTCGTGCGTCCCCCGCCGATCGGAAGCGCCGCGTCCGCTGCTGATTCATCTTGGCGCGTGGGGCTACCCCATCGATCGCTAGGAAAACGAGGCGCCGGGGGCGGACAGCGGCAAAGATCCGGTCCACGTACACCATGACATTCACAAACATCTCTGCTTCCGTCTTTGGGGTGGGTCGATCCTCCGGATGCGAGCAGGGATGGATTATACCGTTCATATCGATATAAAGGTTGTCAAACTCCATGTTGTTGGGATTGGGCGCCCTGAGGTCCATTGGGAGGGGGACGCCATCGACGACTTGCGGGCGCTGCTCCACCATGTCTAACACCGTCCGAGGGTACTTCTCGGAGAGCCATCTAAAGAAAGCGGGAACCCCTGGGGAAAATATGTGCGCAAGAGAAGGAGTGCTTGTCAAATCAAAAAGACTAAGTCCAGGCTGTTGGCAGTCGAAGCGAGAGAAATGGAGGTACGGAAGGGCTCCACCGGGGTAAGCGTAGAGGTGATGATGAGCTGCTCTTTAAAGTAAGGATATTCAACTGCTGGGAACAAGTTCGCATCGGGAAATAGTTCTATCTTCCTAAGCATGGTAGTGGACGTACCCATGGAAAGGGTAAGCGGCTACCGAGTCACGAACCTCTTCCCCACCGGCTCTGTGTTCCGCACAATGCGGCGTCCACTGAGCCCGCTTTCTTTTTCAAGCTGCGAGAGAGAAGTGTGGTATCTTGCGTGATTGAGAATGTGCTCTGGTTTCGCTTTACGAAACGTGGGACGTCAAGCACAAAGGAATATCAATTCATCGATCGTCTGCTTCGCTAAAATGCTCCAGGCACGAACTCCTCAGGGCCATGCATGCTCATCCTTGGGGTCCTCCAACGGCACAAAGGGGGGCCTGGCTGATCCAGATCGGAGGCGAGCATGACATGCGATTGAGGGTCTCACAGGGGGGGGACAGCGCGGGGGATGACGAGAAAATACAGCAGACCGCCCGCGAGGTGTGGGGGGCGGGAGGTCGAGTAGGAGTACGCATGTGCACTCAGGTTCAGGTCTGCTTTGCTACTTCTGCTTGCGCGGAAAAAAGTTGTGGACATCGTGTGAACCTGAAAATTGTAACACACCACTTTGCTTTATGGGTCGACATTGTTGCTATTACACGATATAGGTACGGTTGGCTTCTTCACCTCAATCTCCTTTCCTACCGCTCCCTCCGAGCTTTTAGGCAAAGCCTGGTATGAGCAAAGTACAGTCCGCAGGCGGCGAGGCTGCCAAGGCTCCGTCTGATGCACGCTACGTAAACATGACCGAGCTTTTTGCCATTGGTGCACACAATATGAAAGATGAGGACCGCTTGACAGTCCTGAAAAGGCTTTCGAAGCCAGTAGCCGAGGCCAAGCCCGGAGAGCTAGGTTTGGGACAAATTGAGCACATGACAGTCTGGGAGGAAATTGTGGCCGCAACGTTCTTGTTGTTTGTTGTGGGAAGTATGCTGTGGCTGCCTATAGCCGTGGTAATTTTCGCTATCTTCGTACGAAGTGCGGTGGCATGGGCCACTATGACAGTGGTCTTCGTCGCCCTGAGCCTGCACCCCGTTTCACGAGTACACAGCATGGTTCACTCTCCCTTGAACTATTTTATTTTCAAGTATTTCTCAATGAAGATGGCTTCCGACTATCCTATCGATAGCAAAGGACAGTATATTTTCGTCGCGCCCCCTCACGGAGTCTTGCCCTTCGGGAACCTGCTGACGGTTCATGCCATGAAATCTTGTGGAGGGATGTAAGTACCAAGCTTTTGTGATCACATTTTTTAAAATTAGCATATACTTTCTGTGCTTTTTGAGCTCATGAAAGTAAAGTGTCCTTTCAATTTTTGATAGCAGTTTTGACATGTATGGCTCGCATTTCCCTCTGATTCTAACAGGGAATTCCGCGGTTTGACTACTGACGTAGCTTTAAGACTTCCTATTTTTCGACACTGTAAGTAATTTGCACATAGTAGAGAATAAGTTCCACCATTTATGCGCTTCGCTTCCTCCCTTACGAGTAGACTTAGGCCTGGTTGGGACCATCCCAGCTTCAAGACACGTCGCAAGGAAGTACTTGGACAAAGGCTGGTCGCTAGGAATCTCCAGCGGTGGAGTCGCGGAGATTTTTGAAGTCAACAACAACGATGAAGTTATCCTTATGAAAGAGCGCAAAGGATTCGTCAAACTCGCCCTTCAAACCGGGACTCCCCTCGTCCCGTCCTACATCTTTGGCAACACCAAACTCCTCTCAGCGTGGTATGATGATGCTGGAGCCCTTCAAGGGATATCCCGCTATTTCAAATTTGGGATACTGCTACTTTGGGGTCGTTTTGGTCTTCCCCTCATGCATCGGCATCCCGTCTTAGGGGTCATGGCCAAGCCAATCGTTGTGCCCCGTGCGGAAGGAGAACCCACGCAGGATATGATTGACACCATTCATGCCCAATTCTGCGATTCACTTATCGCACTCTTTGACGATTACAAGGGCTTGTATGGTTGGCCTGACAAGAAACTCCTTATTAAGTAGCCAATCTTCAGACTATCGAATAGATGGTTGAAAAGACAAGGGAAAAGGTTTGTGAAGGCGTAAGGCTCCTTTCGCTCATTTCGGATTAAGTGTGGTGGTGAAAGGAACTGAATTACCGTTTCGCTCGAAATATTTATTTGTAAAGTATGGGAGATTGTAGTTACAGGTACAAGCAACGGAGTCTGAATCTTATTGATTGGCAAGGAATAACTATGACAGAAAAAGGGGGAAATATTCAGCCCGCCAACTGTGACTTGCTTGCGCGAGCAAAAAGAATGATTCCAAATAGCACTGTTGGTGATACTTCAAATGTTAAAATATGTTTTAAAGAGTGAAAAATCCTTTCGGCTATTTTCCCCTGGCTTTTATAACTTGTGAGGGCCAGCCGGTCTGTTCCTTAAGTTTCTCACCAAGTCGGCCCTTCTTTCCTTTCGAGACGACGGCAGCACAGCAGCCCTGATATACTTGGGGCGAACATAAAGGCTTCAGACGTACTTGTGCAGGAGTCTTACGAAAAATATCGAAAAAATTGAGAAGACCCACTAATAAATACTATGAGAGGAAAACTTGCTTCCACATGCATTGCTAGCTTGAAAACGCCACGAAAAGGATAAGATTTTTGGTAATGTTGGCATGACATGTATATTTTCCAATAAAAATGTCTAGGATTGGAAACAGAAGACACAAAAAAAACACATGCAAATTTCCTTGCATGCCTTTTGGATACAGGTATGAGTCCCGACAAACAGGGCTTCGTGGCGCCACTCAAAAATTTCTGGCTTCCACTCTCGTTATCAGACGAGCAAGAGGAGGGATCAAGGATGACATATTTTAGAAAGAAAGCGTTCTAAGGCATCCATTGTATAATCAGAGTCAGGGTTAAAATTAAATTCTCTCATGTATCATTGCCATAACCTCCACGGAGGAAAGAAACTACGGCAATCTACTGGGTGTTGGCAACTCAATGTGTGCCTGACATATGCAGACTGTTCCTGAAGACTAGGAAGTCTTAATTCTAAGGTTGAATATCAGGATTGACCCATCCATTCAGGACAAAGATGTTTTTTAAGAAATTGTAGGTACTACTCCATTAGCTTAATAAAAAGACACTTTAACAGGCGAGCTTCGTAGCTAATCGTATTATTGGGCCACACAGACGAGGTACCACGGCTATGCAACGTCGCTCTTCCGAGATTCTCGCTCTTATGCTGGCTTCCAAAGCCCAAGGTGCTTGAGACAGCCTTTAATGATTTTCCATGCATTTCTACAGAATCTAGAAATTCCAAAACTTCCTGTAAAGAGCGATCCTTGAGAGTTATTAGATGTTTGGCCATATTATCTGCGAGCGCCAATAAGCAGCGTTTCGCATGGATCCTATTTTTGGCCAAAAAAATAAGGAGGGATAATGTTATCATACGCATCAAAATTCAACAAATAAGCGGTCATGCATAAGTAAATTCAAAGAAGTCTTGCAAGTGACGCGATCCGCTCAGCTAGATCGTTCGCAGTTTAACCCCAACGAAGGCAGCCTTACCACATTGCGGGCAAGCCATATGTGAACACACGTACCATGTGTCAGCGCTCAACTTCTTATCATACGGCTCCAAACTTTTGATAATGCGGGCGATTCCAAACTCAAAATTTCCCTTTGCACAGTAGAGTTTTCCTATCACCAGATTCACGATGCATAGATGGTGTATAGGTTGTTGATCCGAGAGAATGACACGTTCTTCCTCCTTCTCAATCTTGCGCATGAGCTCTTCAGCTGCCTCATTTTGGCTCGTCATAATGTATGAGACGCAAAGATTGGCGAGTACGATAGGTGGCTCATTTAAGAGCTGTTCGCCTCCATTTTTATGCACAATGGGATCATAATATCGGACAGATTCTTTCCATTTGTTCTCCTTCGTCGAAGTAGAAACGAGATGGCGTATAAAGTGAAGGCAAAGTTAGCACGGTGACGAAATTTTTCATGTCATCGAATACATGACAAAGTAAGCAGCGCCAAAATATTCTTAAAAAACACTAAACACAGAATTGTACTACGTGGTGAAACAAGCAAACACATTGTACACGTGAGATAAGAGGAGTCAAGAATTTCTTGGTGGGGTTGCGCTCCGACCTGCATAAAAAAGACGTGAGCCACATTCAGTTTCCAGACTATGTGCTCGCTGCAAAATTCAGCAGATTGTCTGAAGAGTTTCTCAACCTGCATTTGTTGGATAAATTTTTGTCAAACGATATTTATTGCATTGAAGAACACAAAAGGTCTTCTTTAAAAAAGACATCATGCCTCTGTGCACGCACTCCAGACATGCGGAACCCGTTTCGTCCCGTCCCTGCAGGCATAACGGTGGCTTTGTAAACAATTCGAGGTTTGAAGGCATAGAACACAACCCCGCTCACCATGGGATAGTTCAATCGCTCCCAGTAGATACGAGCCATAGCCATCAGCACGGGAATGTAGCGTTCCAGCCCATCATCGTAGTCCCGTAGTGCCTGTTTTATCGCTTCATTGTCACGAGCAATGCGGGCGTCTTGTATCGCTTTCGTCAGCTTTCGCAGCTGATCAATGTGCTTGTTGGTAAGCCCATCAAACTTCTTGTAGGCCGCTTCAGGACAACATGAACTCAGAATTGTGGCTTCCAAATATTCGTTGAGGTCAGAAGAGACCTTTGTATGCGGTGCACGCCCTGCTTCGTCTAACAAGTCTCCTGCCAGGTCGTAAAATTGGTATTTGCAGAGCAGTAAAAGAACATTACCGTACGTTTCCAATGGAGATGGTGGGTGTGTTAACAGGTAATTCAGCTTCTGGAAACCTCGAATTGGGTCATTAGGCATGTGTACCAAAGCCTCGTTGTGTAAAGTGACAGGATCCAACTCTTCCTCTAAACGAGGTGGCATGTCGTTCAAAGCCTCTTTAGTTCCCTCCATGTTGTTTAAAGTAAAATTGATCGCGGCCTGTGTTTACGAGATTGATGTCATAAATATTGAACAGAGGCGTTCCTCTGTCACCTGGGCTTTGCAACATTTTTAAAAGTCGAACACGTACTCGACATTTAAATGGCGAAAAAGATGCCGGAGAGGTTGGCGCATCGAATTGGGAAAGTGTTTCAGGGCCGAAGCAAAGTACGACTTCAGTTTTGAGAAGGCGTCTCCCTTACCTTTAGATTAAAAGCCTCGATTAAGTAAGTGTCTTGCAAGACTGGTGAGTTTCCCACGCTACGAACCTCAACACCATCTGCGTTACTGCCGACGCTCAGCTCCGGGTGTTCTTGAACACCGCGCTCTATTATTTCCGTGATGTATTTTAATGCCACTCCAAACTGTTTCGATTGATACGAGCAAAGTGCAATGTTGTACGCCAGATCTGCACGATAATCTAGCATGCTGAGAGCTTCTATGTACTTTTCTCGAGCATTTTCATATTTTCCCTGGTAAAATAGAAAAGTATTTGGGCCGGGAGGAAAATTTTACAAGCCTTAAACTAAAATCTTAGCGGCAACAGAGAACGAGCGCTTTACAGGAATTGCTGATGCAAGCTAGTTAGTCATCTGGCCGACGGTGATTGAAAAAATATCAACCTTGGTCGCGTTATATGCGAGTTGAATCCTTTACAGAAATGCAAGACACTGTATGCTTACCTCTTTATATAATATGGCTCCGAAATTGATTAGGGAAGTAGGCTCATCCGCGGCGTACTGGGCCATCAGGGATTTGCAGACTGGATGTTCGTTCAATTCGTATTTTATTGCACTCTGCGAGACGGTGGATATTTCAATAATTTAAGTTGGAACCACTTAATCCTCACTGATGTAGGTTACACAATTTCAATGGTGAATGACGAAAAATCAGAATACAAAAAGACACAGTCACCCATCTACGGCTCCCGTCACTACAAGTTCTCAAGACACACCTGCAGTAAGAGCTTGCGCTGTGAGTATTGCGGCCCTTCCACACGCACAGAGGCATGCCAAGCATCCGTGTAAAGACCAGCGTGATAAAGCGCCTGTGCGTAAAACATTTTGTATTCTTCTTGGCCAGGACACAGATGAAGTAATGCTTCATATGTTTTTATGGCAGAGGGGTAGTTCTGCGAGTGATAGTAACAGAACCCAAGCAGCGAAAGTACCGCCCGGCTCCGCGGTAAACGCTGTTGTGAGATCAAAAGTAAAATTTTCCACAGAGATGGGCAAGACGTGAGAGGATGCAAGCCTCGTTTACCCCATCGCATCCTCAGTACTATCGAAGTACCTGCAATTGCACGCGCAGAATCGGAATTGCGCCATGGTAGTTTCCGCCCTTAATGTAACTGTATACTGTGGCAGTATATTGCCCCTGCAAGGTGGTGTGAACGGAAATATCGGTTTTTGATCTGTTCATATTTCACCTTTTACGACATGGGTACTCATTTTGGGGCTGCACACACCTCCAAGCTCCCCGATAAGTGATGCCGAAATGTGTGCTGAAGAGCGTCAAGCATCGCACGATATGCCTGTCCATATGATTGAGAGTTTACAGCTGAAGAAGAGGCGATCAACCACAAAGTCATGTGTCGAGATGTGGGAGGGTAATTGAAGCAAACATACTACTAGTATGTTCGCTGTTCGTCGCGTGCGTCGTCGTGATGTGCCTATCCGGCAGGCGGCGTGCTAGAAGAACTAAATCCTTGTAAACATTTCGTCATACTCCGTCACATTCCGGTACAAATACCACAGCATTTCTGTCATGGAAGCTTCGCGGCGTTTGTCGCGATTGGTGAGGCACCTGTCATCGAACTGCAGGTCATCAACAAGGACTTCCGATTCTACTTCCCTATCAATTGCTTTTTTCACGAGCTTACGGGAACAATTTCCGCCTACATATAGCCAGACTGAGCACATATATCGACTGCGTAGCATCTTGGTGCCCTTTTTGAACCATGTAGAGAGTGAGACACATCTCCAGTCTTGGCCACCGCAAGAAATGCAGATCCTGTTATCTGTTCTTCGTCAAACTCTTGACACATCCACCAGTCATGATACTGTCAGCGTTTCACAGGCCACGCTTGAAATATTTTCGAACTGCTCTGAAATATTGTTGCGATGGGCTGCTGTAAGCATAGGTCAAAACTCATTTTTGACGAGAGACGTGGTGCACTGCGCCGCCGACTTGGTAAGCGAGGCGGCATTCCAAGCTTTGGAAACGTGGCTGGCCCGCAGAGGTGATCTTAAAGGCCAAATTTCCATACAAGCAAAAGGGAATGATGTGCAGGCTGCAGGTCTGCTAGTGAGGGCGTTGCACCTTTGGGTTTTCGCAGGACGGCTTGCCGCGTGTCCTTTGGCGGAAGTAGTAGACCGCGTGAGCCGACTTTTCGAATGCCCGGGCTCTACGACAAGTTTGCTTGAAAATTTTGGACCTTCTGTTTGGGAAAATATTTCGAAGGCACTAATACTAGAACTGGCGGAGGCAGAAGCGGTTGTCCTCACGGCCATGGACGTCGAATACCGTCTGGTCCGAGTGTGTCTTCGGGCAGTGGCGAAGAGCCCGCATCTATGGGTGTGGGCCATTTGGGCTAAAGTATTGGCTGAGCTCCCTGAAGATAACGAGGAACTCGTGGATGGCGTCCTCTGGCCAGCTGATTCGGCGGGCTGGAGGCGCGAGTCTGCTACTCAAGCGGTCCTGGAGGCTTCGGACGTGTGGTTAGAGGAAGTAGCCGCTGGTGTCGGGGCCGTAGCACTTTTGTCCGGTCGATTTGAGGACCACCGTTTATGGAAAAAGTTTCTGGGTTTGTTGAATGATGTGGTTGGGCAAAAGAGGCGGTTGGACCGAGACCTGAAAAATATGGCCAACCCGGAAGAGGCATGGCGCACGGCGAGCGTGGGCACCTCCCTTTCGTTGATACATCTTGGAAACTCGCCATTCTGCTCGCGCTCTTCCGACAGCGAGTCAAATGTGTGGGCAAAAGAGTGGGGGCTGTGTCTTAAGGCCTTATTATCGCTATGCCTCGAGGAGACGACAGCAGCAGGGGATTTGGCAGATTTTTGCGGCGTAAATGATGGCCACGAGGACTATTCGCAGCGACCAAAGGTAACCGCACTTGCGACAATACTGTGTCCTGAATCTTTGGGTCCAACTGAGAACGAGATATGCAAGGCTATCACGGCGCTCTTTAAGGCCTCCGACGCACAAAGTCAAACGGAGGCATTCTCATTCATGCGCGCCCGGACGCGCGAATTGGTACTGTCGAGCAGCGGTGTCTCTTGGGAGCTGCTTCTTGTGTTGCGAATTTGCGCACTATTATGTGACCCGGGATCTGCGGCAATTAACTCATCAGAGCAAGCGATGTATGTCTTGGAGCTGCTTCAAACCTCGGCTGCGCTGGCGATGACAGGACCCGCCTCATCGCGACCGTCATCGTTACCGCTCTCGTCTGCGCAGGAACGTCTTAGTTCTTCGCTGCATGCTACGCTTTTCCAAGCATCATATAGTTTGCAGACGGTTTTGGAGAACGATGTTGAAGATGCATGGCTCAGAGAAGCTCGCGATTGGATTATGACTGCCCTAAGGAAGCGGAAAACATTTTCCGAGCGAACGCTTGGGGACTTGGCAATTCTGGACTTGAATACAAGCGAAACAGACAGTATTCCCGCTGAATATTCAACTGCTTCCGCTATATCATCCCTCGAAGGAGATCGAGAAGGGTTTGCAAGGAAACAAGAAGAACAAGGAATTCAGCAGCAGCAAGAACTATGCGAGGAAAAGCGAGAGGCCTTTCTGACTCATTTGGCTTTCACCATGCTCATCAAGACCCGACGACCAGCTTCCCACAAGTGTGTGGCGGAGCTGACGCGGTTCTTGTTACAAAATGTGATTAGCCCTGATTTCCCTTCTGGAAATATAGCTCAAAATCAGGTTCATGCTTGCCTGCGCGAACTTATCTCCAATCCCACTTTCTTGGCTTATCGGGCGGGTCGCATGGAACACTGGGACGAGGCGCGCAGGCGTGTAGTGGTAGCTTATGTCTGTGCTACCCTTGAGGCATATCCAAAGACTGTAAAATTTAAGGACCTGACCTATTGTGTCGGAGCCTGTATTGGTGCGACTCCAACTGAGGCAGATCCCGCCGGACAGGCCCTTGTTCTCTACTACACCTATCTCATGCAAAAGCGGGCGCTCGCTTTGTGGAAATCAAGGGCAGTGGACGAAGAAGGCACGAGCGTAATGGATCCCGCAACCCGAAACCTAATAAGTCTACTCTTTCAATCCCTTTTAATATGCCCTTTGACGGTTTTTGAAACCATACTTCGAGACGTGGCCGAAAGCTTCGTACTCAAAGGTTTAATAGGCGCGCCTGAGAAACGAGTGGCGGTGTTGGAACTGCTGAAACGCATTGTATTCGGTGAGGTCGAACCTGTGAGACAAAATATCATAGCGAAATGGTACTTAGCTCTTTTGCGAGATGAGGAGGATCTGCGGTTCCGAGAAACCACATATCGATCAGAGAACGCAAAAGAAAATGGTCCGGAAGGCGCATCGAACCTACCACTGGATGGAGCGGTGCGATTTTGTGAGTCTATCCAATTTGGGGAAGAAAAATTGGATGAGGGGCACATGTTATAATATGTGCACACGCACTCTTATAGTTGCGTACTTAATTATGTCGATGTACAAAACCACACGTGTTTGCATGACGCATTTTTTTTTCATTGATGGACTTTTCAGAAGGAGGGAATGGGTTGCTTTATGCATTGACGCAAAAACATTCTCACTGCCTCAAAATTACTCAATCCAATGCGTCGATGAAATAAAAAGGCAGCGCAACGAGCAACATTTCGCTCCAAATTTGTATTGGAAAAGTCGCCCTCATCATGGGCCGTTTCGAAAAACCGTTACCTAATAGGTGCCACTTTAAATTTTGAATTTTCTATTTTCTGGTGAGGAGGCCTTTGTATTAGTCTTCCATTACTTGAGGTCGTGCAATTCATATCTGAGTCCTAAATAAGGTTTGATAGAGTATAAACCTTCGTATTGTTTGAAAGAGACCACGGGGTGTGTGAACAGTAGCACGAATGTAGCTGCTGAACGTTAATGTTTCGGTTACACAACCATGAGAGAAGTATTTCTGGATTTGGAGGGCCCGATCTTTGTTCCATGCATTCTGATGCATAATTGGTAGTTGAGTATGCGCAGACCCTTAAAATCCTATAATTGAATTAAGCATAGCAAGGCAGCGCTAGGGTTTGGGTCGAATGAGAAAAGTTCTTACTCATAACTTGTATCTCGTTAGTAGTTAGTCCCTCGAAAGGAAGCTTTGACTTCGAACATGATTCTCCAAGGGCAAGTACTGATCCTCCTTACCACTTATCTCTTTCCAAACTAATCAAAAAGATTATCTTTGTCGGCAGGTTCATAAGGTAACGCATTCTGCAACCCTCACGGGAAGCGTAAAATGGCTACACAGCATTTAGCGTCAGCATCCGGCGAATTGGAAGGGCTTGTGCAGAGCACGGTAAACCTTTTTGGCGGGGTGGCAGACAAGTTATGGCCGGCCAAAAGTAGGAACCAAGAAAAGCAAGCAGAAATTGGAAAAGTTGGAGCTTTGAATAGTGAAGCGTTTGATTCCAATTTTAAAAAAGATATCAAGACATTCGAAGATCTTGATTTGCTGGTAAGCTGCACAATGAGGGCTTGTCGCCGTTGCTTATATGCTCGAGTCATTTAAATATATAGATCATGCATGGTTTCTTCACGTAGTATACAACATTTCTTCATATATTGCAGGAGAGTGGCCATGCTCGTGAATACATAACAGAAGAATGCCTGCTTCCTTGTCCAACAGTGAAAAAATGGTCGACTTGCAACGTTATCAAGAACGGAAAATCGACTTTTCGCATGTACCTGGATGAGGCTCAACCCAGATTCGTCCTCAGCGCCAAGCGTGTAGGGGACTCTTTTTTCATATCACAGTATGAATCATTTCCTGAAAGTATCAACGGCGTGCCGGAGGTTTCTTCCTGTGCCGTCCTCCGGACGTGCTCGGAAGGATATTTCAAGCTTTTTCTCAACGGGTGCGAAGCGTGCGATAAGAAGGCAGACAAATATACGTGTGGTTCTGGCCATAGCTTTGACAATCGACAGCTTTTGGCAGAGATCAATCATGTACGTACCAAAAAACAATGCAAATGTAAGACGAAGGATGCTGGACATATATCCAGTAATATCATCAATTCAGAGGATGCGCTCAATTTGTGTCACCATCTATTAGTAAGGCTCGGTTCGCCTTACATCTACTGACTTTTCTGAAATTTGTTCCTTTTCGCCTGCATGCATATACAGTCTGTCAAAAGGGTAAAAGAGGCAAATGCAGATATGCGTTGTTTGTCAGTCAAATTACCCGAGGTGCACGAGGACCAGCAGACGAGGGATGTGTGGTGGTAAGTAATTTATGCGAAGAAGTTGAATCATCCAGTAGAAATGTGAGCGCCAAATATCATACAGGCTGGTATAATGTCGAGAATTCGTAGTACTCTTTGCAAATGGCTGCTTCCAATGAGGTCTTGGGCCTGGATTGCTCCTCTTCAGAGCTTACATATCTCCTAACTGTTGTCCTTTATCAAAACACACCATTACATCAGCCCGCGTATGGAGCAAGCACGTAGATCCAATAATGCAGAACTGAGAACAAGACATTTCCGTTTGCACAACAAGCTGCCTGAGTGGAACGAAGCTCTTCAAAGCTTGGTACTGCGCTTCAATAAAGGTCGCGTGCTGGCGCCATCAGCAAAGAATTTTTTGATCTGTTTAGACGGTCAGGATAATGGAGAGGGCGTGCTCCAGTTTGGCAAAACACGGAAAAGGCGTTATGCCTTAGATTTTCGCCATCCCGTCAGTCCCCTTCAAGCTTTCGGTATATGTCTATCGTTTTTTAATTGGAACGTATAGATAAGGGATTCCTGCATATGTAGTGTATTTACATCCTACGTAAAGTAGAATCGCTGAGAAGCACAAATCTACTAGGCCGTTGACATGCACATTGAAAGAAACAAACAATGTACGAAGACTCACGTAAAAATCACGGACGGAAGGCAAAGTTTCTGCTTTCTGCTTGACGCACAGTGTAGGCGGGCGCCAGACTCGGGGAGTCCTGAGAACTCGGGTACCTTCGCGCCAAATTTGCCAGCGAGCCACACACGGATCGAGTGCGGCTTTCTCCCGCCCAATAATATCGTATTACTGGGTCGGATGCCTTCACCGTCTTTGTCAGAGTGCTCAAAACTCTCGCGAGGACTACTGTACATCGTCGACAGCTCACCCTGCCATATTGCATACGTTTGGCGGGCGACTTATCTGGATATGCGGCGCCCCTTTGATTGGCAATAGTTGCTGGTCACACACCGAGAGTTGCTTGGTGGTGCGGAGACCCCGAGGGACGTTGTGTTGTTTCGCTTTTTAGTGCATGTCTAGCAAGTTTATCAGCATCCAATACATTCATATCCACGCCCTACTTCTCTTTTTCCTTATTGACAACAGGTGCGCATACCCAAGCGTTTCTTTTTGCTTATCTCTCCTCCAAAACTGCAGCACTACTAGCAGACGAAGCATGCAGTCGCGGTCCCTGCTCACAACTTTCGCAAAGCAGGAAAGTTGAGTGATATAATGTTGTGTCATTCGTATTAAAAAGTTCTTATTGACGTCTGTGACGAATTGAAGTAAAGCTCTCGAGCACAGTCTCGACAAGGAGGATCCCATGGCGAACATGATCTGCTTGGCTTTCGTGTAAGCTCGCCACCCAATTTTTGATCGAGCAGCTCGCATATTATTTTTGAGAAAATAAGGCGATAATAGAAGTAATTGATCAAAAGTGAGTCTATTGAGGAGGAACTCGCAAGATGTTGGTTGCGCGACCTGTCTCGACGACTCCACGCATGGGCCGTCAATTGCAACGGTACAATGGCAACGTCCGCCTCATCACTGGGTGAGTGAAAAAGCTTGATACGCACAAGTATCCTTTTTTTCCGGGGAGGCATTACAGGAGTTGGTGCATGTTGCCAGAGCTTGATTCAGAGTCAAGCGTTTGCTATTTTGAGGGCTCTTCTACAGCGACACTGTGATGCGACTTTACAACCCCCTTCACTGACATAACTTTTCACTTACCCGCCTTCTTCACAATTAAATTTGGACATCTAGATGCATTCCGCTGACTTCAGACGGGAACGTGGTCCTAATCAGCTCCAGAACGGGAGACTGGATCCTCCCCAAGGGGGGTTGGGAGAGGGACGAGACTGCCCGGGAGGCAGCTGCACGAGAAACGTACGAAGAGGGAGGCGTACATGGCCTGGTTCACGCTGAGCCTTTCTCAGAGACAAGCTACAGGAACAAGCGTGGCGAGGAATGCCACTTGCTGCTCTTTGTGATGGAGGTCTCAGAGCTGCTTCCGCAGTGGCCGGAATCATCTGTGCGGCGACGTCGGCTATGCTCCCTCAGCGAAGCAATCGACATATGTGGAAAAGAAGAACACCGCGCTGCACTGCTAAGTATCAAGCTGCAAGGTTTGAACACATTGTTCACCGGCGAAGAAAGCCAGGAGGAAGACTCGCGACGTGAAGGACATCTTGAATTGCATGGTGCAGGCAGCCACCACCCGAATGGGTCCGATTCTATACCCGACCAGCCTTTATTTTCGAGTGAGGCAAGCGATGGTTGTGACAGTGCCGAATTTCCAGGGCTAATTTTATCTACGCGGAGGCCTGGTCTCGAACGTGGCAAAACAGATCGAGATGTTGAGCTAATCGGGAAGGTTGAGTCATAGGAAGGGTCCGAGTAGGCCTTGATTATCGATGTATGAGACCTCTGGACTAGGAGCTGAGCATATTAGCACGCTAACTACTAAAGGTGCGGGGGTAGACTGAGAGCAAGTTGACGGATGTGCTGAACTGAAAATTGATTGAAAACAAAACCTACGATACCTTTTCTTATAATAGATCAGATTTCAAGGCGAATGATGTGGCTTAAACTTCAAATCTTTACCTGAGATATTTTTAATTTTATCACGTCAGTGTCATGTAACTATGATGATGACCCGTAATGTCAATTTGCAAGACGTCACATCACGCAAGCAAATATGCATGCTGCTTGAGGACCGTTTGAAAATCCAATTGTCTCTCTGCCTCCCGACTAAGCAAGACAAGCTTTTTCTAAATTTTAGCTCCATCCCAACTTGCGCGTCGCCTCGCGTCCCGCTCACATAAACCCGCGGCCTTCCCTTTCCCCAGCTCCTACCTCGCATTGCCGTACCTTAACCTCAGAGACGGGTATTGTAGAAAGAGAATGTTTTTGTCTCAAGCGATGATGTAATAGTCATTTAGTATTGTAATTCCGTGCGGACGAATGTTGAATTGAAGGAGTCGGGCCTGAAAAAGGAGAGGAATAGGTAAAGCAGCCCTCCTCGGGGTTTCTCCATCTCGTACTAGCCTGAGGCATTGAGGGACAGGTGTAGGAGCCCCACACGCACATCTAAACTTGAACGAAAAATTGTGCACGAGTCGAGCTCTAGCAAGCGAAGGATATGAGAAAAACTGGATGTTACGTCACTCTTGGCTGGACAAGAGGTATTTCTTTGCAGAAAATAGTGAAGAGCAACCACAAAAGTGGAAGCAGGCAGGAGGCAGCAGTACACCAACGTAAGGGTCTCGATGCATGGGACAAGCAGATAATTTTGTTGCTGTAGAAGACGGTATGATGTTGCCCTGTATGCTTTTGGGGTATTTTCGCTCTGCTGTACTGCAGCAACGCTATGCTTTTTAGATGCTGGATTATACGGCAAGTATTCGCCATTCAACGACGTGCTTCAGCTCTAAAAGCCCATCACTTACACAGAGAATGTCTTCGTCCAGTAAAAGACCACGCGATTATGACGAAGAACGCGAAGATGAAGAGTACGACGATGAAGAGGAGCTGAGCAGTGACGAGGAGCCTCAGCATTTGCCCAGAAAGGACCTAGAGAAGCCTGTCCCGCCCTCAATCTCGGAAGCAGGACATGAAAGTACGGGTGACCCTGGTCGACAGCAGTCCCTGACTACAGGATCAAATTGCAAACTTAGATATTCACTGGTTTGCTCGAGTAATATGAACCGCTCCATGGAGGCGCACGCGGCTTTCCTCAATGCCGGTTTCACGAAAGTAGCCAGCTTGGGCACTGGGAGGATGGTGCGTTTGCCGGCAGCCACGATCGAAGGCCAAATATCGTTTGATTTTGGAACGCCATATACAGACATTTTAAAAGAGCTTGAAAGCCAATCAGAGACAGACGTCAGGTTGCAAGACTTTTATCGGCGGACAAAACTGCTGGACATCTTGCGTCGGAATGCGCGAATCAAGACTGCACCCGAGCGGCTTCAGGAGATTCAAGAATTAGCGTACGATGTCATCCTATGCTTTGACCTGAGAGTATACGATGCCGTCCAAGAGGATCTGCAGGTACGTTTTCCTTAAGGGTCCATGCTAGTCAAGCAACTTGCAGGCCTAGCTCACTTCGTCACTATTTCTGGGAGGGAAGAGTCGCGAAGCCAAAGACCTGGAGCCTATTTGCGTCATCTGCATCGATACGAAGGATGATCCGCAGCAAGCTGTCCTTGCGGGCCGCGTGGCCGTAAGCCTTGCACAACTGGTGAGAGTACGACGATGTCGCCCCGAAACCGACTATCTGCTGGCTTTTATGACTTGCCTTAGCGGTTGTAATAATTCCCGCCATCATACCCGACCACCGGTACTATTCACTACTTTCCATTTCATCCAATTTGCACAGCTGGAGGAGAGCGTCGACCTGGCTACCGAGGCTCCTGAGATTGTCGAGGCATTCATGGCTAAAGAGGGCCGGCGTCTGCTTTTTCAAATTTGTTATCTATAGACCGACGGAAAAGAAATATAAATTAGGAAGAGGTACAACAAGAAGGGCTCTTTCCAAGTCTCTTTCCTGCAGAATCATTCAATTATCTTGTGGTATATCCATCCCTCGGGTGAAAGCAACACGCGTTCCAGATTCCACCCCTGCCGTCGAAGTCCTTGCACCATGTTTGGGAAGCACTGACACAATTCCTGATATGTGGAAGAGATCACACTTGAGATTATCTCTATATTCTCTGTCCCTTTTTTCCTTTTCACGGCCTCAAAGCCTCTCCGCGCGATGAGATCGGCATGGAGACACGCTTTCAGCAGAGTCAAATTTGTTGCATCCTCTCGTAAAGCCACCGCAATCTGGATCTTCCTTGTAACTTTTCTTGTCGGCAGTTCACCGTCAAAGACGTTGACCATGTTCAACATATATTGCTCTTGGGAAAACAGGCGTTGCAACTCCGTAAGCCCCTCGGCGAACCTTGTGAGGTCCTTCACACGTACCCCCAAACGTATGTTCCAGATAGGCGCATGAGCATCCTTTGCCAATTCTGCTGTCGCCCTCCTCTTTCCCTTTTGAAATAAGGCGGTCCACAACTTTGGGGGCCGCCAACGCCCCACGTCCACGATGATTGTCTCCCGGCGAGCTACCTCGGCTGGTGATAAGACGCTGGCGTTTTCTCGAAATGCCGTCAACAGCACGTTAAGACGGCGACGGTTGATGGACGTGAAGGCTAACACGCGCATGGCCGCGTAATTAGCTGTGAGGTGAATGACAGTTAGCAGTGTGTATGCCGTCCACACTCGGCGAGGGGATTGGTTGGCTACGCGGGCGAACCACATCCCGAATCCGAGTCCGAAAAGGCTCACAGCTGTATGCTGAGCCCCACCTTTGGCTAGTACCTCGGCGAGATTGTTGGTTCTAGCCATGTGCTCGACTATGTTGCCATTCGAGGCCCCAGCAGCGATTCCACAGAGACTTTTGCAAACCGAGGCGAGACATATGCATAGCAAAAAGTTTTTGGGGAAAAGTGGGGCTAACATATCTAGTGTAATACCAATATCAACCATGAAATCGGCGAAGAGACGCCAGCTTTTGGCATTGACACCAAAATTGGTGCTCAAGAAGGATGTAAACACGAGTCCACTCATCATAGACGCTCCGTCCCGTGTGATCCATTGGAGTGTCGCTGCCAAGGGTGTAGCCCCTTCCCGCCCTACGCCTACACCTTCTAGTATAGCCTGCGTTGCCAAAATGCCACGCAAGTAAGTGCTTAAATCCTGTACAACATTCCATTGCTGATATCGCAGATATTCCGGAGCCACGCTCGACGGGAACCCAACTGGCAAGAAAACAGTGTGCAATAACGTCTTCAGCCTTCGTTTCGCGTTTCGTACAATAGACCGGACTTCACTCTGCTTTCTGATGACCCACATTATACTAGAGTACCTGTTTGCACGGCTATCATAGTGTGGTGTGGAGACTCGCGACGCATCGGAAGGCCGTGATAGGGTAGGCGAGTGGGGGACAGGAAGAGGAATCAAGCGACCGTTTTGTTCCATGCCATACGAAATAAAAAAAATTCCGTCGTTGCTCCCTGATCGGCTTTCAGAAATCAAGGCAACATCGGCTACATTTACCATGCTCATGCTCGGGTCTCCTTTGTGAGAGGGCAAGTGACTTAAGAAAGCGTCCGTGGTGGCATCCGCCGTCATTACTGCCAAGATGACCGGCAGCAACCATGGGAATGTGAGTCTTTTGTCCATCATTCCTGTTCAATGGATGGGATGCCGGTAGGCGGGCTACCATGAGATGCTAGTGGACTTAGACCTACTTGCGTTTGAGCGAGGGAGGCGAGCGGATGAGCGGGCGATTGCGGGCACGGCAACTCAAGTTGCCGCTGGTGGCGAGGAAGGCCAGGGATAGGCGGGGCAAGCGAGACAGTGGTGTATGAGGAGGAGCACGCGAATGCAAACCGTCCCGTGGGGCGAATAAACAGCACGCAGTGGAAGCATTTGGTTACAATGTCGTCCTTCTATGCACATAGCTCAAGCTCAATGAAGATGAAGAATCAAACATAACAGTATCTATTGACCGGTACTTATGACGATATTATCAATCAATCTATCGGCACAGCACTAGACAATGGCACATGCAAATTCACTGCTCCTGTTTCAGAAGGTAGCATTCTGTCACACGAATTTAGCCTTGCGCAAAATTTTACCATCTTTCGCTGCTTCGAATCGTGCTGGCTCCACCTTTGCGAACATACCCTTAGGACCCCCGGATCCGATTTTTGGTTTGACGGACGCTTTCAATAAAGACACATCCCCCAAGAAAGTGAGTCTTGGGGTCGGGGCCTACCGGGATGACAAGGGGAAACCTCACGTTTTGGAATCTGTGCGTCGTGCTGAGAAAAAGGTATTAGAGGCGAAGATGAACCATGAATATGCAGGCATTCAAGGCGTAGGCGAATACGTGCAGTTAGCGCTCGAATTTGCATACGGCGCAGATTCAACCGCTTTGAAAGAAAAGCGTGTGGCAGGTTCACAAACGATTTCCGGTACGGGGGCATGTCGCTTGGCGGGGGAGTTCTACGCGCGCTTTATGGGCAAAGGCAGCCCACTGTACTTGCCCAGCCCGACATGGGGAAACCATGTTCCTATTTTCAGGGACGCGGGACTCGAGGTAAAGCGCTATCGGTACTTTGATCCTGAGACGAACGGCTTGGACTTCAAGGGCGTCCTGGAGGATGTTAACCAGGCGCCTGAGGGCTCCATCTTCTTGCTCCATGCCTGTGCGCACAACCCTACGGGGGTGGACCCCTCGGAAGAGCAGTGGAGGGAATTGTCCGCACTATTCAAAAGAAAGGGACATGCCATCCTCTTCGATGCAGCGTATTTGGGTTTTGCGTCGGGCAATGTTGAGAAGGACGCGTTTGCTCTGCGGCATTTCGCGATGGAGGGGCACAATTTCTTGATGGCCCAGTCTTTCGCCAAGAACTTCGGTCTGTACGGTGAGCGAGTAGGAACGCTTTCAGCGGTTTGCGCGAGCGCTGAAGAAGCGAAGCGGGTTGAGTCTCAACTGAAAATCCTGATACGGCCCATGTACTCGAACCCGCCTATCTACGGCGCACGTTTGGTTGCGACTATCTTGACGGGTAGGTTCTTTAATGTCAGCACATGCTATAGGAACTCATTTTGCATTCCATTATACTTGTTTTTTAGCACTTATACGCTTGAAATTGGATTGGATAACATTGTGGCAAAAACATCAAAGGCAATAGCAAATTTGTACTCAACCTTCTTTACCGTGTAATGTCCCCTTTTAAATTTGCAGACCCGGAGCTAAAGCCACTTTTTTACAAGGATTGTAAGGCCATGGCGGACCGTATCATAGAGATGCGCTCACTGCTGCGATACTCGATGGAAAAATTAGGTTCTAAGCTTTCATGGCGGCATGTTACTGATCAGATCGGAATGTTCTGCTTTACAGGACTTCGTCCCGCTGAGGTGGCTGAGCTCAAGGAGAAGTATCATATCTACATAACCGACGATGGCCGCATCTCCATCGCAGGCCTCAACACGGCCAATGTGCAATACGTGGCCGCAAGCTTTCACGCCGTGACATCCAAACGCTGAGCCCAACTAATTTACAAAAGGGTTAGGACTGGAAATTCGGGAATATGTCTCTCAAGACTCAGGCACCATCCTCAAAAATACGAGTTAACTCGATAACTGACGTCAAAAGAGGGAGAGTGAAGTCGTCGGCAAATGTCATTCCATACTATTGTCTGGAAATTGAAAAACGACATATATATGGGGCCACCCTTACCTAGGGCATTGTCGCATGTTTGTCATGTTGGGTTCAAGAGAGTCAACGAGCCTGTCCTTGATATCATTGGACGTGTGCAAATAGAACACGCATCAATAAAACTTAAGCCACGAGCATTTTCGCGCGAGCTAAATTGGTTTGTCTTTCTTTATGTCAGGCGCGTCCAATAAAGTAGCTTCTAACCTACGAACGATTTTTTGTCACACTTCATGGTACAATGAGAGTCTGAAGAGATTTTAACCTTCAATACCAGACTGCAGTAGTGTGTGGCATGTGTGGTACCTATCGTCTACATCTTTCAACAGCTGAGGTCCAGATTCACTTATACTTAGGTATGCTGAGCTATGTCATACCTCAATTTCCTCCTACCCCCTGCGTAAACATATGAGTTTTAAGTTAGTCGATGCCAAAAATGGCTCTCTCAGGTGTAGCTTGCTGTGTGAGTTTCTCGAGATACGGGTATCAACTTATCAACATTTGACGCAAGGGTGCGGCAATGGTTTTCTTTCGGATACAACATTTCTTCTTCTTCATGCTCAAATGCCCGAACACGCTAATTTTTCGTGCCTTCTTTTGATGTGTCCAATACACATCGGCTCAGCACGGCGCGGGTGGGGAGGTTGGCGAGGACCAGGTGAGGGAGCGAGGAAGAGGAGGTTGGCTTTCTTTGTGTTGGGAACGGAACAAGTCTAAACTTCACGCTTTGTTGCCGTCACAGGAGGAATGTGGGGGGAAATTCACGGTCCTTATTTTGGGATGTCACTTGTAGCTAAGTCCTCCGAAATGATGCATAATCCCTCCTCTAACTCCCCTTAAATCTCTTCGGCAACAGGCGCCCTCCTTCCCAGGCACTCACCTCTCTCAACATCCTCTCGATCCGACCTACCGGACGCTTGCTGCTACGGGATGTTTTCGAGTCGACAAGTTGTCGGTCATGGCAACGATGGTGGAGTTCCTGTGAGCGCAGGCGAGGCTGGTCGGCTGCTTTCCGGCAGCACGACGCAGACTATTGGTGGCACTTTTAATTCTGAGACACATCTGCAACAGCCGCCTCAAAAACAGCTGCATCACGTAATAAAGGATAGAAATAGTCCTACTTTTTATCAGAAACGCTCTCGTCTCGTGTATCTGCCCCGAGTGGGTCCCCTGGAGCGGACGATGAAGTGGGCACTAACAGGTTTCGCCATTTATCTAGCCTTAACTTTCCTGGGGGTTGTATTCCTCGTGCTAAAGAGCCTGGAATTTGATAAATTGCCTCCTTTTGCTCGCACGGGCTTAATTTTGAAAGGTTACTGGCTGATTTTTACCCCTTTCTGGGCCGCCGACCTCGTGGCTTGGATGGTGGTGCTTTGGGCCTTGCATTGGACTTGCTCGTTGCGCACTAGCGGTGTACAGCATGAAAGTCGAATTATGGCCCCTTCGTCTCATAGAGAAGCTCAGAAGACTTTAAGTACAGAAATGTTGCCCTTGTTCCAGATAGTGATGCGTGCGCTTCTTAATGCAACACCATTCTTACTGTGCATCACCGCGGCGCACATTTTACTCTTCATTTTCCTGCAGAGCGGAGGAGGCAATTTTGGGCGACCATGGGTGTCTTTGTGGTTGGCAATTTTGCCTATTGTCTTGTGGGAAATGCTTGCATTAATAAGCGCGATATGTTTAAGGACGGGATCCTTTTCCAAAGCGTTGGGTTGGCTACTGATACTCTTCGCTACTTTGATGGTCGGCCTGCGCTTTTCTTCGCCGCCCTTCCCCTTATCAAGCATCCCCTGCATACGAGCTGCGCATAATGCACCTCTATGGGTGACATTTACACCGTTTTGGGCGCTGGAAATCCTATTACTCGCCACATTGGTGTACGTGTCCATTCAAGCTTGTTGTGCCCGGCGTTATCGCCTTTCTTCCCAGCATGTATCCTGCATCATTCTATACACCAGCAGTCTTGGATTTTTGGCATTGGCCTCTGTAATGTTTGCCTGGCGACACGGGACCTGGGAATCAGGACTAAATCACGCATTGCGTCTTCAAAACTTCTCCGACACGCTTTCGGGCATTGCCACCTTGTGCGCCGTGGGCTTTGCGGAGCTTGGATTTTATCTTGTAGCAGCCGACGAAGTTGAGCATTTGACTACGAGTCATGGCTACGAGGACCCCATGCCCTTGAGTCGAACAGCTCGCGGATGGGAGCCAACAGGAGCGCGTGTTTCGAACTGGCTGTTGCTGGGTCGCCTAGAGGAGACGGCCCGCCTCATGCGCCGCGGTGGGTTGGCTGGAACGAGTGGTAGCACAACCGCTGCAGCTGGGCGAGGGCTGTCAGGTGTAGGCGTGAATATGACAAGGAATTCACCCCTGCGCGATTACCAAGGATACAGTGGACGGGAGGGTCGTGAGCTGCGGCGAAGTAATTCGGGATCCTACGCTGACCTCTATGACGATTTGTAGCGACAAATACAGATTGGAAGGATATTCCTGGTTTTTATGGGAGGGACGATCCGATGCCTGCTAGTGGACACGGTTGACAAAGCAGGTCTCGGGATATGTTTTGTCGCTCGCAGCAAAAAGTTGAATGGCGGGTGCTGCTTGGAAAAGCACACAGATGAGAGGGAGAGAGCGGTATGTACTCAAATTTTGAGAAACTTTTGTAAAGTAGAAAAGGACACGTCCGAAAAAAATCAGCGAGAGAACGGTAAAAGAAGAGCGCTTTGTTCAGATCATGCTTTTCCCTACTCTGGTGCACACCATCTGCTCGCCAGTATCGAACGAGTCAGTTTCAATTAGTGTTCCGTCTTCAAATCGGCAAAAAGATCCTAGAATGTGACGTCGTTCAAGTTTGAGGCATGATTGTGGGTTACGTGCTCAGGCGTAATTGAGCCTGAATATCTGATTATGAATGTAATACTGGCCAGGTGAAGATGCCACCAATTGGAAAAATTCAGAAAAATGAAGCGGATTCTCCTGTCCGTCCAGCTTAACCTGACCCACAACAGCTATGATCAGATTTGAAGGGTCCAACGACGGCTGTACATCAAACCGCTGCACATTGTGCACCAACTTCCCCAAACCAGCCATCTTCTGCGAGATATTGGTTCCTCCCATGAACTGCTGGCCTTCGAATGTGAGCATAGATGCGTCACGCTGGGGTACGTTGATGTCGAAGGAAAAACGAAGTTATTTCCGGTGACGAAGAAAGTATAAGACCTATTGCGACCCTTGAGCAGCCCTAGCATGATCAACTACTGAACGGTTTGAGTAAGATGAAGAAAGGGCAGACTTCCCACGGATACACAAAAGGGAATCGCCAGCACCTGCATCCAATTCCAAGCCTAGAACTCTGCACCAGTCTTAAAGCGCCTCAGGCGGGAAGGACACGAAAAATTCAAAAAGAGATCTCACACTTGTAAAGATACAAACCTACACCTTAATATATGACGATGTGTATGTCTACTCTCATCCTCATTGACGAAAGCTTTCCATTCTTCCCGGGTGACTTACGTATAATGCTCCTAACCCTGCGATATTGCTGTCCAGCGTGCCGTAGTAGTGCTGTGCAAAGGCCCCCGCAATTTCATCAGCCGACATCGCACAGATTCACACTGTTCCTAGCTTAAATTCGCTTGTACGCACTCAATTTGGTGCTCAAACGCCCCTGTAAAATGTGTAATGGCGGGAGGAAGGATGAAAGACAGCTACGCCGCGCCTTCGAGAAGGAGACCGACGACCAAAAAGCAGTAAGGCATGTAAATATGATATACACAACAAGCGTATATCGTCAAGCTCTTCCTGAAGTCTGCACTAGCCGGGAAGACGTCCTCTGGAGAACATAAGCTCGAGCACAGCAGATCAGGGCAGACAATGCGCACAAGTCGTCGAGAGCGCTCTAAGCGGAGGCTGCGGCGACCGCCCGGACCGCGAGGGCTTGTACGTTCCGTCGAAGTAAAGGTATAAACATGTACTACGTTCCCTGACTGCGATCCTCCCGCACTCTCCTTTCTCAAGACGATCGCGGCGGTTGTATGAGCCTCACTTCGCCCTTATTTCCTCGCTCTCCGCGTTCATGATTGGGCATCTCCGCTTTTCAGCACTTAATTTTATGTCAGAAGGCGCCATATCCGACATTGCACGACGTTGCTGTTCACTGAAAATATAAGCTTTACTCTCATCTCTTTCTGTCATTTATTCACCCTCCCGACAACTATCCTAATAATCGCGAGCATCAAGAGGTAGTTTAAGGTTCTGGGGCCGCTATTTGTTTTATCTGTATTTGCAGTGCATTATACAGTCCAGTTTCCTCAGATAAAAGGTATTTGCACGTTCACGTGAACATTGTGAAAATGGGTGTGCAGCTGAAGTTGCAAAAAGTTAAGCGGTTTATCAAATCTTCTTTGGTTGCCAAACGCCAATAGGAATTCGCCGTGCAATTGGAAACTTTCCTAATTCCTTGAATTTGCGCACAGCCTGGTCGCGATATTATATTATGGAGCCAATGCTTCGATCAAAGAAAATCTTAAGAAATTTCGAGTGGCCATATTTCCAGTGACTTTTTGTTTCCTTCTTCTCTTGTTTAAGACAAATGCTGTCCTGATACGCAAGATCTCATCTCAGTGTACGCACTTGTCGGATGCCACCATCCCTTGAAAGAAAACTTCTGAGCCCACATCCAGATCTCCGTCACAAACCATACACATACATGACAGTAGACTCTCTCGAGGGATGGAGCTGGCGACGACAGGAACAATTCAAAGCCCTCACGCTTCCATGCAAACCCTCCAGCTCATCCAAATGCTCTGAGAAATCTCACACGAAAAACAGTAGTGGCGTGCCGGCTGGGTACATTACCTAAGATCACTTTTATTCTCACCCTTTCGAAGGCTCGCGGAGAATCTTTACTGCTTGACGGCTTCTGCATTGTCGTCTGAGACAAGGGCAGCACCACCTCCCGGCCCACTGGTGTGATTGTGTGTCTTGCGGCGATGTTGACACTGCAAAGTCAATTATAAATAAGATAGCTGCTCCAGACCATCAAGGCAATCCAATCTATTTCCTGAGGGTTCCCATCCAAAGTCCGCCTCCCCCAGCCCTTTGAAGCACTTAATTGTCGGACCATGTATCCTGGTACTCAGAATAGCCAGGAAACGCCTTCAAGAAAGCATCCTGGTCGAGCCCTTCCGGAATATCGCCCAGCATATCCGTGTATTTCACGGGGTCCGTCTCCCAAGTCTTGAACTCCTTCTCCCAGTGGTCGATTTTATCGTCGATGGGCTTCATCGCAGCCTGGAAGTGCTCCTCAATGTCTGAGACCAAAGCGTCGCAGTCCGCATCGAACTTCGCAAGTTGAGCATCCGTCATGAAGAGGTACTTAGTGCCGTCGGGGCCTGTGGCACCGCCCTGGCTAAGTTTCGCAGAAACGCGCTCGAACGCCAGTCCGAGCATGAGCAGCACGTCTTGCGCACCACCATAGTCCGCCTTAATGCCGAGAGGCGAGGCCTTCTCGCCCCCTTCGGAGGCAACCAGCGCTTCCTGAATCACATCCTGAATTTCCTCCGCCGATAGCTTGAAGTCACCAATCTCGTTGAAAGAGTCCTCGACCATCTTATCGTATTCATCTGTGGTCAAATCGAAAAGCGCGTCCAGCTCCCGATCCGTGTAGTCCGAAAACTGCTTGTCAGCAGCCTTCTCGGGGTATCCTCCTTCCTTCAACTTCTTGATGTAGTGCGCGAGCACCTTACGCCCATTTCCAGCTGGTTGCTTGCCCTTGATAGACGCAGCTCCCGCTTCCATGCGAACTAAGGGAGTGGTAAACGACGAATGGCAGTCAAGGAGAAGAAGCATTGAGTTCAACTCAAGAGTGTAAACCGCTCAATCGAGAATTCTGATATCAAAAACCGCCAATTCACGGAAGACCGTAACCCCTGGGCCTCACGCCTCACCCATGCCACTGCATAGCTGCGACTCTTGGAAACTCCGAAGTCTTTGACAAACATAACACGTATCACTACTCCATGACAAATAAAATTTCATGAACGTAGCGAACGCACAATGAATGCAACAATGAAAAATAAACACAGAAATGCTCTTAGGTGGCTACTCACCGATGCGGCGCTGTTGGATGCGTGTGCTGGGCATGAAACCCAACGCGCAACCCAAGAGGGAAGCTCCTACGAGAAAAGCGTAAAACCTCATGTCCTATTTAAGTGGACGAAAGTTGGAAAGGTTCAAAATTAACAAATTAATCCCAGATTTCGCGTGAAGGCGCGCGCGCTCGTGCCTATGTAGTAGGCAAGGACTCCGAAGTCGGTCCCCAGGTGCTGGCGGAAATTTTCGACAGACAATTTCACAACTCCGAGGCTATGGCCTTGAAAAAGATACTTGCCATTCTGGCTGATAATTGATTTTTACGCATTGAAAACAACAACACATGTAGAAGAAATGAAGCAGCAATAAGGATGGAGGACAGAGCAGGCTCGCGACACGACGACTCCCCACCGGGCGCCGTATCTTTTCTGTTCCTCGGAATCGGCGTGCTTCCAACCGATTTCACCTTTTGTGGTTGCGTACAACTCGGCCGGCGAAGGCGATACAGCATCCATTGGGACGTTTACAGATTGCAAGGTATTTAGGAGAACATGGTCGCAATTTTCAGATCCCTCAGGAGATGTTGCAACTACTTAAACTTGTGCTGCTGATTTTGATGAAATGTGTCGAATAAAGAAGAGAGAGACGAAAAATCAAAGAAACCAGAAAATAATGCACGACTTGCTGCCAATTAGCAACGTTTGAATACTTTTAGTGAAGAAGCCTAATCAATTGATGTAAAACGGAAGCGAGATGTAAACATCGAGTTTCACTGGGTTGTCGCATAGAGAAATCCAGCATCATGCGTATACTTTGATATAAGTTTCTTCATCTCTGCAGAGATGGCGACTTTGAAAGACAAAAAGCAGCAACAAGACGGGAATATTAGTTGATTAGGACAAAAATCAGTATTTTACTTTGTTGGTACACTGTGGACGTGGGTAGTGTCCAGCTGAACTTAATTTCTTGAACATCATGGCCATCGAGTCCGAGGATGATTTTTGCGAGCCTCCTCTGACTTGTTCCCATGCTCTTTCTTTTTGCGAAACACAGGCGAAAAGATAACCTCTATACTGTTCACCTGCTATATTTTATCTGTATCTATAGCACATCCCCCATCACTTCGCGTTCACGGTGTACTTTTTTCTTCCCGATAAAGGTTACTATAGATTTTGTTATTTAATCGATTTCGTGTACTCCGGCGATATACAGGCATTATGCGGAGGTCGATGGCACAACTTCATATCGCTGATACATTATAGCAATATTATATTTTAGGTCTACATACAATGTATCTCAACGGCAATTCTTACTGCCCGACGCCCACATCAAAATCGAATCTTGCACTTCAGATATGTCTCCGTTTGTTTCCCAAATGCGTCCGATCTTAATCACTTCGATGTGTCGGAGAAATGTAGCTGGTGTGCCTGAGTCGCATAGTTCATATCTTGACAGCGCTAAGCTGACATCTACTTCGCACTTCAAGCGTTTTACGTTGTCCATCTTGCGGCGACGATACTTTCGGCGCAGCCCGTGCTCTTCGTGCAGGTGCTCGATTCTGAAGCCTCTTGTTGTACCAGGGCTTTCTTGCGTTAGATCACAAACAGCTCTACTTTAATCGGAAAAAAAGAAAGTTATGGCCTTGCAAGAAAAGTGTGGCCCGAGCTAACGTAGAAATAAGATGCTACGCTAAGCAAACATCGCATTTATATCAGTCCGAATCGACATCCGGTGATTTTTGCCTCAACATACTTTCGTTCGATGGATTGTGACTGCCACAGAGCCTTAAATATAGCGTTGGAAAGACAAATGTATCGTCAGATAAAAGAAAATATTAGGCACGGCGAAGCCATGCCATGGGCAAACCCGTCTTAAATTTCATGATAGACAGGAGTCCAATGAGAAAAGGAATGCCATAATTCTGCATTTGTGTCCAATGTACTGCTAACGTGTGTCAGTAACCTGCGTCTGGCTAATTACATGGCCACATACCTATTGCAAAAAAAGTGGGTGAGAAAGTTTGAGAACACAGCCTTCGCCGCCTGCTTTTCTTGTCCTCTTAACAATCGCCATCACGCATCAAGTATTGAAGCGGATTGCCTACCACCTTAGTGACTGCAATTCCTCCGTCGTAGAACTGAAAATGGTGCAGCAAGCACACGCCGAGGGCGGGAGGTTGGAGGGCGCCCGAGAGGAAGATACGAATACTGGCGACTTCAACAGTGACGTCGGCGAGCCCCCTTGGTAACTTGTCCTGTAGCCATCTCCTGCCCGTCTCCAAGTAGCACAATGTCACTCATGTGACAGGGCTTTCAAGGAGGGTGAGATCCATTTACTGAACGCATATCCCCTCCTGAGAAAGTCAACAACTTTGCACGAGCACTTGTACATATGCCTCCTGCACTCTTGTTGTTTTTTCCAAGGACTAAGCAAATTCTCCTCTCTCCCAATGCGTATGCTCATGTGCGTTTATAAACAATCATCTGCATTTCGATGGTTAAATTCAACTCTACAAATCTCAAACAGGCACGGGGGCACACTCAATTTTCATTCGATGTCTCAAGTACCCTGGACCCGAATTCGTGAGTTCAAAGAGGAGCAGGAAAGGAAAAAACGACATAAAGTGGAGTCCGGACAAGAAGCTTCTCGGTCTCAACGTGACGTTCTTCAACATGAAACAAGAAGTCAGGGTCAAGAGACGGAGGAGAACTCATTTCTGGGGCGTTTTAAAGGAACTTATTTCAAGGAGCGCCTTCTCTTTGGTGGCGTGGTGGGCAGCGTCGCTGGCGCGTTTTTCGGAGGACGTGAGTACATGCTACCGTTGTGTACAAACAAAATAGCCCAAGGACGAATCAACGTAATCGCAGCTATTGAATATATGAAAAGACATATGGACTCGTGTGAAGCAGACCCCTTCTGTGTGTATCTCACTGTTTGCATGGCTTACACTGCATGGCTAGAAATACTACAACAATAAAACAAGAACGAATAGCGAGTAGTTGAGACATTTGTGAGCAGTATGGTTTCTATAAGCCGAAAGTTATCTGGACTATTTGTAAGGATGATAAGCCTTGTTGTATCGGGACCTTCTGTTTCCTGCTTTGTTGAAAAGCTGACTCACCCTCGTGCTAAAAGTTGAATGTCCGCTTATCCCTACAGTAGATGCAGTACAGGGTATTAAAAAGGGTAAAGCCTTTGGCGTGGTGTTGAACAACTTTCAAGCTAAAGTAAAATTTTCTGCCGAACACGTCGGCAGTGCTGCGGCTATCTTTTCCATGTAAGTGATAGTAACATATCTGACTTGACCCAGCTACAACGCTTTCATTCGACTGAAACTCCAAACATATAATTGGAACGCTATCGTTACATATGGCATCTTATACAAATTTAACCTTGCTATGTCCACCTGTCTGCGGTCTCCCGCTTCTCTTACAGCTTCTATTCGTCCTATCAGGGCATAAAATACATAACGAAGGTGGCTCGAAGTGAATGTGATTGGGGAAATCCCGCCACAGCAGCTTTGTGTACCATACCACCTCTCCTGATCTCAACAGCGTTTCGTCGCAATGTACCGTATGCCGTCCTATTGATTGGTATGGATGTTATCAGCGACGCGTCGTCATCGTCTCCTTCCAGTGGCACCCGTACGTCCTAAGCCATGCACGCGATGTCTTCTTTCGTGCGAATACCAGGAAATATAGTACAAGAATTTCAAAGAAAAATTACGCGTGACAGGCCTTCCAGGGCAAAAAGACTCCCACACTCGTGGATTTGCACGTTTCATTCTTCAGATCACGGCCAATCTTGACTTAGAGCTCCTCTCTCGGACCTTTTTTAAGTTCATCAAGAGGAGCACGCAAAGCTTTAGCAAGGGAGGCTGTGACAATGCGTTTACCTGTAAATGGCCTCCGGGAATGCATCACGGTGTGATTGTCAATCAATATGAAGTCACCCCGACACCATGGAAATGCCACTGCAAGCTCCTCCATTAGCCTACCAGCTACCGTTATGAGGCTGGGATCAAGGTAGCTCCCGTCTGCAAACTCTATGGCTGTTTCCCCTTTGTTGCGCGAATCATTCCAGCCCGTGAAAACCGCCACGACCGAGTTAAAGAACGTTTTGCGCCCGGATCGGTTTTCCCCCAGATCGTGCCGCACAGCTGGCAAGACAGGTGAGATAGTGCGAAGACTGCCATCTGGCAACCATTCTCCTGAATAATTTAGTGACTTCAGGATATTGCTGACTTTAGAACGGTCCGATGTCGCATATGTCGACTTCCAACCTCGTCCAATGGCGGAGGAAGGGTCGTCCTCCTCGGGCATGACGCGGATATATCGCACACCCTTCTCCAGCTTTCGAATAAATTCGGGGTGAAGGGCTTCAAGGCGCCTGCAAATTTCCCAAGATGGGAGCACCGGAGTTTCTCCCCCGGTCTCAGAGGGCATATCGCATTGAAAGAAAACCTTATCCGGGAAAGCGGGCACCTGCGCCATCTCGTGGTGGAAAGGAATTTTCTCTGTGGGCGGAGACTCATTCGTTGTGAAAACCCTTGGGGCGAGTTGCCGCCGCACGGCCGCCCCACCCACATAAGGAAAATTTTCAAACCCAAATGTTTCGACTATGTCGTTGAAATGATGTGGCGAATCAATGTGAAAGCCCTTGAAGAGGATGGCTCCGTGTTTTAGCAACAAGTCGTCCAACAACTTAGGAGTCGACGCCAGCACCCACTTAGTCAACCTCTCTTGCAAGGTACCTTCACTGATATTCATCTTTTTATTGGGTCCCAGGACGAGAGGGAACTCAATGCCATCAAAGACTTTTTGCTCAGGGATCCGAATGGACACCACAGCACCATCTTCGGGAAAAGATGCCTGTTACACGTAACGAGAGACAAGTTGGAATTCTCAAATACGCATTGAATTTTGCGCATTTCAAATAGGCCCACGAAGGCACGTGCAGTACAATCCAGAGATATGGCACGTGAGTACAACCCAGAGATATCATTGAAAAAGGGAGCCAGAGGGGGACGCTTCGGCTTCCTAACCCCCGCAGGCATTTCAGAGATGATAGCGTACAAAATACACGAATGTGCCTAGACTCACTGATTTGTGCAACCAAGTACATGCACCTTAATCGAGGAAGATGCTTTGCTTTTTTTCATGAAGCAAAGGACAATTCAAAAGAAGAAATGTGACTTCGTGGGGTATTCATATAAATGACACGATAGATGCAGCACGGTGCAGTCCAGGCATCACCACTTTTCAAGTCATTATTATCATAAAAAGAGTACAAAAAACTCTTACGGCACGCAATGTCTGAAATATAGAGCCCATGCTGGTAATGGAAAGCTTTGTAAGGTTGCAGAGTGCGATGTTGTACAAGACTACAGATGCAAAAAAGTAAAACAGAACTTTATGGGTTCTTGGCCGAAATAATTGTACGTAAGACATACACATGTACACCGACCTTACCTGAGAGCTTTGTAAGGTGTCTGTCGATTGAAAGGAAACAGCTAGCGGCAAGAAGAGAATCGTACTCAGCAAAAGAAGCAGCTGGCAGTGGACCACCTTGCAGGTGGGAATTAAAGCCATGATAGGAGCGGCTAAACCTGTGCTCGCTGTTGGGAAAAGCCTAGATAGTACCGAAATCAACATGGGGATACAGTTTGTGATGCGTTCATGCATTTAATTAAGCACTCCTTGTCAAGGTGACAGGTCAAGTCACGCGACCTATGAAGTGGAAGAGTGTCTGTTTCCCTCTTTCGAGTGAAATACCAACTCCAGCCAGGATACCAGTTCGCATTGGCCGGCCAGCTGGCGTAAAGCATTAACGAAATTACAAGAAAGGAGCGGGTTCGTCTTCCTCCTTGCCCAAGCCAGCACACACACCACAAGGTCGGGCGCGTCGAGACCGAGGCATGCCGGTGCTCGCCGGCCGAAGACGGCGAGGGAGAGCGAGGGCTCTGCGGCCCGAAGCCGCCACGTTTGTGTCCATGCGAGCCGTACGCCTTCTCTTTTCGGGGAACTCCGGAGACTATTGACAGGGAAGGTGCGCATGTGTATAGTTTTCTCATTCGCCTTGAAACGGTCGCGCGTGCATTATGCCGTCATGTACCTGGCCGACCTCCGGGTGGTACTTTCTCCTGTTCATCACATCAAACATAACGCTAAAATATTATGCTAAACAATTTGAATCTGCGTTTTCACTCCAAGCCCTCATCCAGTGGGTGCGCAACCTCTCCAATTGCACTGACGAGATTGGTCTCTGTAGGACTTCGAAAAGGATTTCAAAAAGGATGGGGGGACGCAAGATAATTGATACCATTCACTCTGTGCTGGCTGAAGGTGGCACGACTTTGTCGCTGGAGTTCTTTCCGGCCAAGACAGAGGAAGGGATGGGCAACCTTTTGGCCCGCATTGAGGACATGGTTGCTCGCTTGCAGCCCACATTTGTGACGCTGACATGGCGTTCAGCCTTTGCGGACGAGAGTCTGTGGCTGAAGATAGGTGGCATTGTGCAACGCGAGTTCTCTGTCGACGTCCTATTACATTTGACCTGTCACTTGCCACGAGCAGACCTGGTCCGTGTGCTTCAAAACGCTAGGGATGCTGGGATTCGCAACATTTTGGCTTTAAGAGGAGATCCTCCTATCGGGGAGGACCGATGGCAGCCTGTGCCTGGAGGCTTTTCGAACGCCGTTGAATTGGTTCATTTGATTCGGGAGCTGCATGGCGACCATTTCTGTATAGCTGTTGCTGGCTACCCTGAGGTTCACACAGAATGCTGGAATTCCCCAGATTTACCTCCATCCGAGCAGAGTTTTGCGCAAGACCTGACCTTTCTCAAGGACAAAGTCGATGCTGGAGCAGACCTGGTTATCACCCAGTTTTTTTACGACGTCCCTAAGTATATAAGATTTCATGATAAGTGCCGGGAGATTGGTATCCCGGCGCACATCCCAATATTACCAGGCTACCTGCCGATTCAAAATTACGCTTCATTTCGCAAGTTTACATCCTGGTGCAAGACCTCTGTACCGAATCCCATTGACAAGGCACTGGAGAAGGTTAAAGATGATGACGAGCAGGTCAAAGCTCTGGGAGTTCAAGAGGCCTTGCGAGCTTGCCGGCAGCTTTTAGACCACGGCCATCGTACCCTCCATTTCTACACCCTCAACTTGGAGTCCACTGTGACAAGTGTGGTCGAGGGCCTGGGACTTCTTCCTAAAGCCAACCTTCGCGAGCTCTCCTGGCAACGTCATAAAGCGTCCGGAAACCGGGTTCGGGCTAAGGGTGGCCCCGCGGAAGAGGTACGTCCCATATTCTGGGCAAATCGCCAGACAAGCTACGTGTCTCGCACCAATGATTGGGACGAGTTTCCGAACGGCCGATGGGGAGATTCTCGTTCACCCGCCTACGGTGAACTGTCGCACTATTATCTAGAATTCAAGAGGCCGAAGGTTGACCGACAAAAGCTATGGGGAATTCCCACGAAACACGAAGATGTGTACAATGTATTCGTTCGATTCTTGGACGGCAAAGTGGGAAGTCTACCCTGGTGTGAACAAGCTCCAGCGCCGGAAACGTCAGCCATCTCATCGAACCTCAAATTTTTGAATGCAAATGGGTATTTGACCATCAATTCCCAGCCAGCAGTGGACGGGCGCCCCTCAACAGATCCTGAAGTGGGATGGGGCGGCCCGGGAGGTATTGTCTATCAGAAGGCCTACGTGGAATTTTTCTGCAGCCCTGACAAGCTCAAAGTTCTCATGGAGGAAATGGACAGACATCCAAATTTGTCATATCATGCTGTGAATGTCAAGGGTCAAGAATATACTAACACGAGAAGTGCTCGTGTGAATGCGGTTACCTGGGGCGTATTCCCTGGGCGCGAGATTGTGCAGCCGACAGTGGTTGACTCTGTGTCCTTTGGGGCCTGGAAAGACGAGGCATTTGAACTCTGGCTCACACAATGGGCCACAGCGTACCAAGAGGGCTCTTTGCCACGAATGCTGATCCACGAGATACACGACACATTTTATCTCGTTAACATTGTCGACGAGAACTACGGTGGGGATAAGACAGCAGTAGCCGAGACAGAAGATGCGGTTCGCCTGGAGCACAAAAGCGAAGGAAATGACGTCACCCGTCTGGAAAAAACAGTAAATCGCCATCTGGACATCTTCTCTCTTTTTAAATGTGTGATTACGCGGGGGTTCACCTCTGAGCAGCTCTTCCATTTTGCGTCAGAAACACAACGGGAAAGCGAGCATCTTTACGCTGTTGTGAAGGAGCTGAAGGCTATAAACCATGACACGGCGAATGAAAACCGGATGTTGCGTACTTCCCTCATGCAGACTCAACAAGAAATTGCGGACATTAAATCCGAGTTAAAGCGTCTTCGAATCCAGCGCGGACTCGATCTCATAAAGCCCACTACTGGCTTTCTTCATTCAGGGCAGCATGCGGCCGCCGGCGCTATAACTCCTCTAGTCGCTTCAAATACGATTTGCAAAAACGCATGATCACACACAGGCAAACAAGGAGTACGAGGCGTTGCGATAGCGGAGTTTCAAAAAGTCATGGACATGATACATGTAGTTTGGGAGTCTTCGTCATAGCAATCCAATTTGCCAAGTGACATGGAACATCAGGCTACTTATGCCAGTACTGTAATGGCACACGTCACACATTCTCCTCCGCAATTTTAGTAACGTCACTCACGCACATATGGCTAGCTTCACAAAACCGTGAATGAAGTGAGAGGAAGGAAATTCGCGTACCGTCAAATGATTGCAAACGATACTGATATCATCGAAAAGAACTTTGACACGTGAAATAGAAACCCGATTCTCTGATCGTATAGAGCATTTATTAGCACTTACAGACTTTTGCTATGTAGCCATCTGAAAATTTCTCAACTTTTGATAATCAGAAATCTTACCGAGACAACTCCTCTTGGGCTCAGCTTCCTAGCGTAAAGCTTTGTTGCCCGTTTCCAAGTAACAAGCTTCCCATGTTTCGCCGCACCTCCCACGAGATATGTACATCATACTCACGATGGTTAGTTGATGTCCGTCTAAAGCCTATATTTCCCTTTATGGTGTCACCCTCCGTAAGCACCTCGTTTGGTGCTCCCGACAACCAGAAAAGCGTCTGATGCCAGTGAGTATCGTTTGACTCGGGTCGCGTGGAGAAACTTACAACTTGCTGACCCAGTAGGTTTTCGAAGAAAGTGTCAAAGGAGACCACCAAGCCGCATAAGGGTAAAGGTTCGATTTGCGAAGCTTGAACATCCAGCACGAAGTCGGCCTCGAAATCAAGGTCCCGTGCTTTCACAGTGTAGAGATCAAAATCTTTGAAGATGAAAGCGTCAGTAAGTATTGCCTCTTGATATACACTTTCCACAGCCGGCTCAGACATGACCGCGGCCCGAAGAGGGCTCATATCCAAGCCGTACACGTCCGACCACCAGCTCAGTCGGCGCTCCACGTCGCTTACTCCCTGAATAACCATTGAGCAACGGCTGGGTAGCATCAAGCCGCCCGGACGCAAATATTTGTCACGCGCTGTCAATACACTCAGCAACATGGACTCGTACAAGAGGCAGTAGCCCATCCATTCTGAGACAATTACGTCGACTTCAGCCACGGGGAGCCTTATCTCCTCGATCTTGCCTTGAATAAGTTTAACTTTGTGTCCCATACCATTGAGTTGGACAATAGCTCTAGCCAGTTTCACAATTTCACTACAGTCCACACCAAAAACTAGATCTGCCCCTGCTTTTGCGGCGAACATTGAAAGCACACCGCTACCAGCACCGACATCCAGGACCACCTTACCAGTCATACCTGCCTGAAAAATTGCGTCGCGATAGGCATGTGTACGCACTCTATCTTTGAGCATGGTCTCATGAATAGCATGGTGGTTATATGATCTGAAGTAGTATGTGTCATTGTCTGGGGCCTGAGGTGTCGATGACACTCGCACGTCGTCGTCAACAGCCGCCATGAGCATGCTCAGCCGGCGCAGCCGTGCATGTGCTTCCCTCAAGTCTGTGCGTAAACTTTCATTTTCTTGCATAAGAAATTCAGGATTTGAATCTGGACCTTCTGCCTCCATGGTGATGTTGCCACATGCCTTATCTTTTGACTCGTCACCTGTTCGGCCATCTCCCTCTCGCGAAAGAACTGCGTCATCCATACCACGCGCCTCGAGCAACTTTCCAAGTCCATACAAGAGAGGGTCTTCCTGAATTATAGGCTGCAAATATATTTCGTCTTTTAAAGCAGCAATCAAACTATCTGCGTCCGTAACCCGAGCTACGATGTCCTCTGCAGAAATACCTCGCTTGGCGAGGGTGCGGATAAAATTTATTAGCTTCATTGCTCCGTACAAATCTAATTGATGGCTGTTCAACAGCCCAAAGAAATCAAGGCCCATTACTCGGTCAGCAGCTAAAGCGGCCTCAGGAGAGATTTCCTCGGTATCGGAAAGGAGACATCTTGTGGGAACCTCATCAGGGCCCTCATCTACCCAGTCGTTCCATTCTTCATCGCCTCGCGCGCAAACGTTGATAGAGCTGTCATCACTAACGCTTGCTATGCTAGAGCCATCATTCTCGTGGCCATCCATCATTACACGCTGCCTGGCGTTTTTAAACCTGTACGACGAGCGTCGATACACGTGTGAGTAGACAGACGGAAATGCAGGAAGATACAAGCGCAGAGCTCATGACTTTACCGAACGACAAAGTTTTTTTTCAGTCCTGCAGAACGTATTCCGGATAAGTGCAGATTAGAAGGATCTTTACGACCAGTGAGAAATACAGCGGCCAACATCGATACCAAGCAAATCTTGTACTCAAGCCTGAACTAACCTCCCGACCCCCAGCATCGATGCATCTGGCTCATCGCTCATGCGCCGTGGCTACGTACACGCTCGCACCATAATGCCGACCTGATATTACTTTCTGCATGCAAGGCCCTCTTAAATATACATTCTGCGTGCGCATTCGCTGACAGATTCAACTCTTAGCACCAGCGAGCAGGTTGGGCATCCTCTTAGTTTTGGGGGCCTCAAGCGCTAGAGGAGAAACCCGCCTTATTCCCTACCGTCGTGGGATGGGGGTTGGCCACTTTAGAAGGCTTTTACTTGTTGTAAAACATACGCCTTATGAAATGTATTTGCAAATGAAGTCTCAAGGCAAGGCACCGCTGGCATTACGATGGGAGCGCTTAAAGCATCGTCATCAAGTCCATAAGGAATGTGTCCAGGATTTGAGCGATCTGCTGCGCCGCATGGATATGGACTTCTCTATGGTTGGACGAGAAGAATTGGACCGACAGCACCTGAAAAACGTTGACTTGGTGGTTGCGGTTGGTGGGGATGGTACAGTACTATCTTGCTCTCATTTTTTGGATGATACAATCCCCCTACTTGGCGTAAACAGCGACCCTTCCCGGGACGACGAGAAAAAGGTCAATAAAAAGCTCGATGAACGTCGAAGCTTTGGAGCCCTTTGCGCATGTACAGCGTCTAATATGTTTGAGGTCATTCCTGACATACTTCATGGGCAGAATCAAGCGGGCAGGCGGACACGCATACAAACCGTTGTGCGCGATGCTTTGAAAGAGACTAAGCTACCTCCGGCCTTAAACGATATTCTCGTTGCTCATCCTATTCCTGCCGCCGTTTCTCGTTTTCGCTTAGGATTCTTGAACAGTGCAGGAGATGAAACGTCCCATTTTAATGTATGGTCCAGCGGTCTTTGGATCTCGACTGCTACCGGCTCCTCTGCAGCCATGACAGCAGCCGGTGGCGTGCTTATGGACCTGAAATCAAGCGAGTTGCAATATATGGTCCGTGAACACTTACTTGAGGCCGGTGGAGAGCATCTAGAAAAGGAAGGTCATGGTATGCTCCAGCCAGGCAATACTTTGCAAATGCGCTGGAATTCTCAGCATGGCTGCGTTTATGTTGATGGCAGCCATGTGCGTCATAATTTACAATTGGGAGATACTGTTAGTTTGTCGGCGGATGCGCCTCCAATTTGGCTTTTTGAGAAGCCTGAAGGTATATCCGGACCGACACAGTGAAGAACTGAGAGCCTGTGGGGAGCTTGTTTTTGCGAAAGGAATTAAGGTTCTGACGAGATGTACGCTCATACACGGAAAGTCTCAATTTCCTCCGCATACTTTATAAATTATCTTCAATCCAACCATGTGCTCCACAAATTTAAAGGTGCTAATTACATTGTACCTTCAAAATCTCATACAAAGCATCTTTGCATGGAGTTTTTTTTAACAAAAATTTTCCAAATGACTGTGAGGGTTCCGTGATGCTGCGAATTGAATTTTTTGCCCTCCGAAATAAACGAGAGAAATCGCACAGAATTTTAGCTTTTCTGATAGAGGTTTTGAACTCAAGTAGAATGTCTCTTCATAGCACCTCGTTGAGGATCGTATCCTTTGCGCATACAGGACTTTAAACACACCTTTCGTCACAGTAGGCTTGAGCATTTACTCACATATTTGTGTGGGTACAGACGACCTCATAGAGTACTAGATATTTCGCAAGTTTCCGACCACAGGATTCTTGTCAGCCCGCCATTGCATGCTGAAGGGCAATGACGGCGCTCGCAATTTTTCCACTCAAGGCTGCTTTTGCAAGCTCAAGTGCTTCTAGTGACGTTCCTATCTTTTCCTCCTCCTCTTTCTCGGTATCATATTGATCCATGCCTCGTTTTTTATGTAGAAGTCTCGGGATCGTCAGAACTCCACGTTGTACTTTTAAAAGAAGGGCAAGAAGAGTTCGCTCCATTTCAAGAGCTACGAAGCTCATCACTTTATCCCTATCGTACGATTGCATTTGAGAGAACTGTTTATCTGCGCACTCCTTCAAAACAAACAACATTGCAACCGCTGACTTTAGAAGTACGTGGTCTTGGCCTGACAAAACTTTTCTTTTCCCGATATCCCTGGACGATGAAATTCTAGGTATCTCCTCGATTGTTTCGTCATACGACACCGTTTGAATGTGATGACTGATAGCTGATATAGACTCCTTCCACGCACCGCGAACCACATCATCGGCAAAATTATTCGGACGTTTCTTCTTACCTAGCTCTGCATTCCAGCTCCTTGGCACGATTTGTCCCGATGAAATATATCTACTTTTCCCATGTATAAGTAAGCGACCAAAAGCTGACTTAAAAGCCACATTCGAGCGTCGAAAAGCATGGAATATCCAGTGATATTCTTGAATCAATAACGACGAATCGTTCCATAAAATATCGTTTCGAAGCGCTGAAATTGAGTCTGTTGATTTAGGATGAAACAATTTATTGCGATCCCTAAGGCCATAATTTGCGCCTGAAGATCCGTAAGATTTTCGAGTGTTCATAGGAAGTGAGTTCCTTGGTGACTTGGATTCTAATGACTTCCTCACTTGCCGATCGAATGTTTCCAGAATTTCGAGTAAAATCTCTTTGCGATGTAACATCCGTAGAGTGAAAATCATAAGCTGCACAACTTCTACTTTTCCTTGGTCGGCGGGAGACGAAAAATCGATTGATTTTGAAAAGGATGCCCATGAGATGTTGTCGAAACCACTTTGCCCAAAGGACGAGCCCTTTGTTGTTGTGCATGCTTGAAAAAAATGTTTGTTTCCAGCCTGAGTAGGAAAAATCCCATCGCTTGGGTCCGACGAAGTGTTGTGCGTGAATGATGGAATCCCTTGTATGGAAAGTTCTGTGTCCGCGCACAAAATGGTACCAAGACTTGGATCCTCGAACTGGATTCGGTAACGACTTATATCATAATTGGCAGTCAAAATCTTGCCGCGTCCAAGAAAGTTTCTTTTGATGTCGTAAGCTTGTACATTACTCCCCACTGTCAAATATAGAGGCATTTGGTTCTCGAGATCTACAACATAAGAGAATCAGAAATAGAATGAGGTCCATGATTTAGCGCTACGAGTCTCAAAAGTCACAAGAAGTGTACCTTAAAGACACATGGATATCGCTAGGATTACTGACCAAAATGATTTACCGACTGCCGTTGAGAGATTCGAGCCATGCGTCTGAATTTATGCAGCTTTTGCCGCTCTTGGCGGAGGAAAAGTGGGCTCAAACGTCGACGCCGGCCAAAGAATAACCGAACAATATCCCACTCCGTCCGGGAAATCTTCCGGATGTGTCTTAGACCAAGCTCATCCAACCTTTTGCCAAAGCAATTGCTATTCAAATAGCCTCTGTCCACGGTTGCATAAAAAAATTCAGTTACAGCAAAGCGGCGCACAGATGTGGATAGCGATTGCGCCAGTGACCTCGGGCGGTGATCACTTGTCGGGATACGCCTGTGACCTTTCTTGAAGGATACTAGCATTTGTCTATAGAAGTTCTCTGATATGTAAGGGGAGGGATTGCTGCTGTCTGACAGCTCCATCTCCGGTCGATAAATTCGTCAAAATGCTACATTATGTGGTTAGAAATCAGAATCCTGCATGAGATATACTGTTATGAGGCCAAGATTTCATTTTCATGGCTTTGCTGGCACATAAAGTACCCTGATATCTCCACTCATTTTTCGATAGTCGCCTCCCTGCAGTCACGACTTCTTTTCTAATTATTGTTCGTATCTGGGAGGTGAAAGAAATGTATCGTTCGCATGAGGCTGATCACTCTTGGCTTGTATCCATTCCATCTTCGACCGAGCGCTTAAAAAGCTCACATACTGTGTAGCAATTATCTCCGTTTCTACTGCAATCTTACCTCTCTGTCATGGCAGGGAATGAAAAAACTGCCGGCGTGGATAGCCGCGTCATATCTCTCTGAACACATAATATTCGGGATGCCCCTAAAACATGGACTTCTGACAGGTGTGATTACTAAGCTTCAAGCCATTTGTTGTGATTGACGCAAAGCCTCAAAGTTCATCGGCGTCCGCCGCGATCGCGGGGCGCTATCCCAATTAATTAGGGATAGAAAACAAGGAGGCGAGGGTCTTGAAGTCCCTCGGAGGACTCCAACAGGGAGAAGCGAGCGAGGAGGTTAAATGGGTGGGGGGAGTCGAGAGGCGCGGGAAAAAGCGAAGAGACTGTCAAGTCTTCCCAGCTCATGGTAGAGTGAAACCAAATTGGACTGATACTTTTTAAATTGTAAAACACGTTTAAGACGGAGGATAAACGTCTGCTTTTGGTTTTCGAAAGGATAGCAGATAATGGACGGTAGGGCCATCTCTTAGAACAACTTCATTGTGAATGACGATTACTTCTTCTATTGTGAAGTTTATAGCTTCTGTCCGGCTCGTGATCAGCAATTTGTACGGAAGAATTACCTGCTACTCTCCAACTCTTGCTCTGCATAATGGAATAACGACCTTGTTTACGTGCACTGCCCTCGAAATTTCTACTATACGGGGAAGCTACAAAATCGGATCAATGAAATTGAGCCTTTCTCGCGCGCGCACACACACATGCATCGCACACACGCGCTACACGAACAACGCACATTTATTTATTTATGTATATGTGGGATATGAAGGCAAGTACGACAACACTTTGTAAATGAGAGTTTAGCAAGTTGGTCCTGAGATAAGCAAGTGGCCAAGCTAGAGGTATAGATTAGCCGATATCACTTCATCCCATTAGATAAGCTGTGATTTGTTACGTTTTCTCGACTAACGACCAGTCCATCGTCAATCGGCCAAACTCCTGTAAGACAGAAAGTTCACGGGGCTTACAAAAATTCGAACGCTTTCTGCGAATGTCGATAGGGAGATGGCTTTGTGTGCATTTTTTAGAGAAGACGAGAAGGAAGAAAAACTGGCAAGAATAAAGTCTTCCTCGCGTAGCATTCAGTAATTATTTCCCCGCGGAATGAATTATATCTGTCAATCAGACGTTAAAGATCCTCACAACCTTTTCTGATGTTCCGAGGAAGGCTTTCGTTGAATTTTATTGAGACGTTTTGTGGCACGCCTGTCCAAGTTGTGCAATATGCGAAAATAGCTCTCTCTTTCGCCCAGATATATACCTCTTCACGGTCTCGAAGCTGCGTAGGCCAAATATGGCATCAACTCTTATGCTGGCACGAGAAGTTATACCTGAGTCCCTGTCGCCTGAGCTATATCGAGATTGTCCGAGGCTGGACGCACGAAGAGCTTGAGTCCTGCCCTTGGCAACACATGAGAAATACTATGTTGACTTTTTCCAAGCCCGGTTACATCATTTTGGCGATGCTACGATCGGATAGACTAAGGATAATTTATTCTATCCCCCTTCGTACACGAAAATGAGCATAGAAGCTCGGAAGAACAATATCCCTGCGCCACAATTAAGTGCTGGGACATATCTGGTTTTCACTTATATATATTCTGCTCTGGCTTCTGTGGCTATGAAGGAGCTATTGTTGCAGCGATTATGTTGGTAGTCCCACCGCTTGCTTTTTTTTTAGGGCTAGGTGGTCCACAAGAGGGGTTTCCTTCGATTGCCTCGCCGCGTCTTGCAGATATGTATTCAATGTAAGGACGCACGTTAGCTTCGTGCGTGACGCTGCGGGCGTTGCCCATAATGTCTCACAATGAAGATTAGGCTATTCGTCAATTTTGCCAGCCGTTCAATGAGAGTTCCTTGCAGGCGAAGCCGGAAGGCGCCGATTGCCGCTATCTCATCTTTTCCCCCAAAAAATGCTGGAGAATAAGTTCTAAAATAAGAATTGTCGTTTCCTTAAATGCCTTCAAGCTCGACGTTGGTGGTGCTCATGGCTTACAGCCAGCATGTTCCTGAACCAGAGAGACGAGATATATGTTTGGGGGACTTAAAGTTTTATGTCATCGATGATCAACCCGTACCTAATCATCGGAAAGAGGACGGCGATTTTATAGGGCCACATTGCGATAATCGCTTGAAAGCCTTAGATATCAAATATTTGCTTTTTTGTCTCTCGGCCACGTCGCTCTATCCTTTTTATCTCTTCGTCTATTGGCGTCACGTTGTCATTCGTGTTGTCGTTCTTTTGCATATTCTTGATTCGTCCTCTTAACTTGCTCTCTTGTCTCCATATCCTATCTCAAGGTTTAATCCTGCTTTTTTGCCTTCTTCCGCTGCCAGCGACTGCGGTGGCAGCGCGCGCTGGGCTCCCACGTTTTGCTGCTTTCCTTGTTAATTGGCTCCGCAGGTCTGTCCAGTCTCTTAGCCTTACATTCATCAATCTCATTATTATTCTCCTGCGTTTACATGGAACGCACTAACATTACTGGTCCCGATCCACGTCAAGTCATTAACAACTTCCTCCCTTCCTCGCGACGGCCGCCTACTAAACAAGTGTTCAAATTGAGCACTTTTTGCACTGTGGTATCTACACTTCACATCTGCCGCAGTCTTGCCCTACAAGTCCATAATCACACTCGGAGAGCCCCAAGATAATAGATTGTAGGGGGGGAGGCCCCGAAGGCAGCACTGGATGCACCATCACATCCAGTGCTGCCTCAACAACGCTACGAAGATATGTATTTTGTGCATGTTGCAAACAGATCCAGGTCGCACAGACCTACTGGCAGGAGTTCCACCCTCTCGTGCCACCCGTCCCGTAGCTGTAAGTATAGGTCCTTCTAGGTTGACGGTACCCACAGGGAAAAGAAAGGCACAGAGAAATACCAAATAGGTAAAACTATAGTCCAGCTCCTCGCATGGAACGGTCATAGGAGCGCATCTCTTGATTCTTGATACGCTAGTCCTTCGTTGATCCATTGTAGTCCACATATAAGTAAACACTTGAGGATAAACACATCTCCTCAACAAATAACCAGAAGCTTGCCAACGAAAGCAAGTCAACGCCCTCTGCCGACATGAATCCCTCTGAAGATGTTTGCACGCGGCACACATTCTGTGCTTACGCACGAGAAACGGTGCGCGCGTGTCGCAAACAGACCCATGTCACACAGACCTATTGGCAGGAGTCCCACCCTCTCGTGCCACCCGCCCCGTAGCTATAAGTATAGGTCCTTGTAGGTTGACGGTACCCACAGGGAGAAGAAAGGCACAGAGAAATGCCAAATAGGTAGAACTCTGACAACACCTTCTTCCCCGAGGAAAAGTCTATATTCCCCTGGATGCATTACCGCAGGATGGTATTGCGGCTCGGCTCGGCCTGGCACGTACCCCAGCTTAGCATCTAGATCAGTTCCTCACGAGCCAAGCACCGCGAACACTTCCACTTTATTTGTCTTTCATCCACAGGATGGTCTGGGAAAGATTCTTACCGCGAGTACTGGCGGGTTTGTCGTGCAAGGACTGCTCGGAGCTGGCTTCACCCACATCGAATTTTCCGAAAGTCATGCGGCATTGCGTTCTCGGTTTATGCCGGGGGGGTATCACGCCGACGTGCTTGTCATACGGACAGCTGGTGTTTATA
>Ga0209925_1000060_pt1 | contig 50451 bp, 41 predicted proteins | sample SalPonR2_A_D1_MG_FD_185702 | JGI IMG/M metagenome (GOLD analysis project Ga0209925, IMG submission 185702) | Salt pond soil microbial communities from South San Francisco under conditions of wetland restoration - Salt Pond MetaG R2_A_D1_MG... ... | reverse complement strand
AACAAAAAGAAATAAGAAAATTATTAAAAATAAATTTCTTAATTTAATTTTCATTATTTTCCTCCTTTAGATTCGACTCTTTCAAGAATAATTTTTTTGGATCCCCCTGTTGACTCAATGTATGTTTTAATTAATATTACCTCATTTTTTGAAATTTCTTCAACTTTTGCACCACCAAAAGTATCTCCTTTTTTCAAAATTATTCCTTTGCCATTAACATCTTCTATTAAAGCTTTTTTCTCATTACCAAAGCTCAGCATCCCTTTATATTTAAATCTTGTAAAATTAAATTGATATTCTCCAGATTCCCCACTTACACTCCCATATGATGAAGACTCAACCTCAATCTTAAAAGGATCATTTTTACCCTGTGAATCGTAGGTAAAAGTTTCTTTTAGATCAAGCTTTTTTTTATTATCTTCCTGTTTTTCTGTATTATTCGTATTTTTATTATCGTTTTCATTTTTAGAAACTTTCTTTACAGGTTTTCTTTCAAGCGATTCTCTATCCTCTGTATTACCACCACATGAAATAGAGATAAATAAAATTATTAGTAGAATAAATACTTGTTTTTTCATACGAGCCCCTTTATTTACTTGTCTTGCTAACATAAGATAATAACTCAAGTCTCACTTTTATTGTACTATTGCTGTCTTCTTCACTCATTGAGTTTAAAGTAATTTTTCCTACATTTACTATTCTGGGTAATTTACTGATAGATGACAAAAAACCACCAAGATTATGATAAGTTCCTTCAATACTTAAAGTTATAGGAAATTGTGAGAAATCCTGTTTTGTTTTTAATTTACCAAAATCCATTGATTGTAAAATCAAATTGGAATTATTTAACATCTCTGATAAATCTTTTAATAATTTATGATACCCAGGATTTGAAGGTAAATAATCTTTAATAATTTCAATTTCCTGTCTTTTGTTTTTAATTTCTTCCTTTTTTTCTGGTAGTAATTTTTTAATTCTGATTAACCTTCTAACTTCCTGATCCAGACTATCTCTATTTTGTTTTAACTGGGAAATTTGCTCGGATTGTGGTGATATCATAAAGGTATATATTAAATATAGTGCAATTATTAAAAAAAGTCCCAGAGCCAACATTTTTTGAGTTTTTGGATTATTTAAATCTATATCAACTGCCATACTCCCCCTTTACTCCGATTTAACTGTTTGTGCACTTAAGTTAAATCTTGAAATCCTAATAGGTTCATCACTTTCTGTTTGTTTTTCAAATGTTCTTTCACTTTCTGATATTGAATCAAGAGATGCATTCTGTATATTTTTCTTATCATTCAAATTCTCAACAAAAGTTGTAATTTGATTATTGTTCAAACTCTCACCTTTGAAAACCAGTTTTCCATTATTTAAATCCAGCGATTCCAACCAAAGATTATTTGGGACACTTAAAAGAACCTGCTGCAGAATTTTTGCAACAAATGTTTTTCCTTTTTCAAGGTCTTTTAAAACAGAAAGTCTTTTATTAATAATTTTCAATTGATTTTCTATTTTATCATATTCTTTTTTAAATTTTATATATCTTGATTTTTCTCTTTCAAGATTAGATACCTCATCTTTTAAATTATTAATTATTCTCAAGTTGTTCAAATATATAAATCCAAATAATACTATTACACCTACTACAGCCAGGCCGAAACCTATCTTTTTTATGGGAAATTGGGATCTACTTTCTCTTTCTTCCTTAGGTAATAAATTAATTTGTATCATTAGATTACCCCTTTCTAATTGCAAGACCGCAAACTACACTTAAAGCAGGCCCTAGCTTTTCCATTTCATTTTTATATTCATCAGGAATATCTAAATAATCAACAGGATTAAATATTTCAATATCCATAATATTTAATTCATTTTTTAAATAATCCAGCAGTCCTGGAGTTTGTGAAGCTCCCCCTGTAATAATCCCTTTGTTTATATTTAAAGGCATATCCCCTTGAACATACTTCATTGATTTTTTTATGTCGGCTGCAATACTGTGATTTAAAGAATCAAAATATTGGGCAACATCCATATTACTTTTACTTTCTCCGATTTTCGTATTTTCTGCATTATCAAATTGAACATTCAAATTTTTCGCAATTTCTGTTGTATAAGCATTTCCTCCCTGCTGCATTTCTCTTACAAATCTGGGTTTCCCATTTTCAACAATACTCATACTTGTTTTATTAGCTCCCAGATCTAAAAAAAAGACTGTATCTTCTATTGGCCCAACAAGAGTTTCATAAGCATTTTGAACCGCGGTTGCTTCAGTATCAACAACAAGAGGCATTAATCCCATACCTTTTAAAAGGGTTAATTTCGAATTAATAACATCTTTTTTTGCTGCAACTATCAAAAGATCAGTCTGTCCCGCTTCTTCATCAAGAATTTCATAATCGGTATAAATATTTTCCTTTTCATAAGAAATATGATTTGGTAGTTCCCATTCAAGAGCTTTTTTAACTTCATCTTTTCCTACAGCATCTACTTTAATATTTTTATACATTATGTTTCTACCTGCTATAGAAATTGATAAATTTTTATTTTTTATATTGTTTTCTGTGAATATTGTCCGAATAGCACTTTCGACTATGTTGGTATCAATTATATCTCCCTCTACTATAACTTCTTTTGAAAGTTTTTCTGTACCAAATTTTTTTACTTTTGCGCCCCTTCTTCCAACTTTCACTGATAGAACTTTAATTGCATAAGAACCAATATCTATTCCTATTAATCTTTTCATTGTTCCTCCTATTTAATCAAATATATTATATCATATCTATTAATAAAGTCAACTATCAATGGAATACTCGTCGATTTTCCTTCTTAAAGTATTTCTATGTATTCCAAGCATTTCTGCTGCTTTTGATTTATTGTTTTCAGCAATTTTTAATACTTTAATTATATGAGCTCTTTCAACATCTTCAAGCTTCAAACTGTTAATATTTTCATAAATTATATTTGGTTTTGATAGATTGTTCAACAATGTCTTATCTTTTCTTATAATTATATTTAGTATAAGATTTTTTAATTCTCTAATATTTCCAGGCCAGCTGTAATTTTTTAATATATTCATCTCTTTATCGGAGAATTCTATTTCACAGTTATATTTTTTATTATATTTTGCTTTATAATAGTTTGTTAGAACATTAATGTCTTTAGGTCTTTTTCTAAGAGGTGGTATTTCAATAGAAAACACATTTATTCTGTAAAAAAGGTCTTCTCTGAAATTACCATTTTTAACTTCTTTTTCAATTTCTCTATTAGTTGTTGAAATAATCTTTAAATTTAACTGCCGGGTCCTATGTTCTCCAACCCTGCTAATTTCTTTATTTTCAAGAACTCTTAACAATTTAACCTGGACATTTTGTGGAATCTCGGTTATTTCATCAAGAAGAATTATTCCATTATTAGCATATTCAAACTTCCCCTTGTATTCTTGTTTCGCACCTGTAAAAGCACCCTTTTTATATCCAAATAACTCAGACTCAATTAAATTTTCAGGTATTGCTGCACAAAATGCTTTTACCAGAGGATATTCTGCTCTATTGCTGATCTTATGAATATATTCTGCAAGAATTTCTTTACCTGTTCCACTCTCCCCATGTATTAAGGTTGTAATGTTGTTTTTAGCAGATATTTTTGCTTTTTCAATAACATCCTGCATTAATTCTGATTTGTAAATTAATTCACTGTCTTCTACTGTATTTTTATAAGATTCAACTCTATCTTCAAGATTTTTTTTTGTTTCAATTTTTTCTATTATCAAGTTAATTTCATCAAAATTTAAAGGTTTAGTTAAATAATCATAAGCTCCTTTTTTCATTGCAAAAACAGCATCTTCAGTATTTCCATAGGCTGTAATCATAATAACATCAATTTTATCATTGATTTTTTTTACTTTTTGTAAAACAAGAAGACCATTAACACGTTTCATTTTATAGTCAGTAATAACAAGATCAATATTCTGATTCTCTTTTATTATTTCAATAGCTTTTTCACCATCAGATGCCCTATAAACCTCGTGTCCCTGAGATTGAATGTATTCAGAGAGATATTTTAATTGAGCTGGATCATCTTCAACTACCATTATTTTCATAACTTTTAAAAACCATCCTTACTTTGGTATATGAACCTTTTTTTGATTCTATTGAAAGTTCACCACCATAAAGTTTAATTAAATGTTTAACAATATAAAGTCCCCATCCAATAAGTTTATCATCTTTTTTAGAATATTTATCTTCTGTTATTTTTAATAGTTCATCTTTTGAAATACCTCCCCCAAGATCATTTATTTCAAAAATAACATTTTTAGATTTTTCAAATACATTTAAATTAATTATATCATTTTTTTCCAAATTTTCATAGGAATTTTTCAATATATTATTTATAATGATTCTCAACTTATTCTTATCAAATAAAATATTCAAATCTTCCTCAACATTATAATTTAATTGTATTTCTTTCTTTTTATACAAATTTTTCCATTTACTAATCATGGAATTTATTAATTTTGTTACTTCAACGACTTCACTATTAATATCAAGAAATATTGTAAGATTTTTTAAAATAGATTCGATATTATTTATTTCATCATTCATTTGATCAAACATTTCTTTTTCGTTATATTTCATTCTCATTGTTTGTAAAATCATAGAAATAACGTTCAAAGGATTTTTTATTTCATGTGCAAGCATGTATGATAGTTTATTAAACATACTCTTTAATTTTTTATTTTTTTCAAATTTAATATTTTGAATTTTTTTAAAAATAATAACTTTATCATTTTCATTAAACCAGTTAAAATTTGAATATACAATATCAATATAAATTGGAGTACCTTCAAATTTATTAACTTTTTTTGAGGTATACAATTTATTTCCATCTATATTCTGTCTATCAAGAAAAGGAATTAATTCATAAATGTTTTTATCTTTTAGTTCACCGGCAAATTCATTTCTTGCTTTATTATTAGATAAGATAATTATCCCATTTTTATCAAAAAGAATAAATCCCAAATTCATATTATTTATAACAAATTTTAAAAGTTTAATATCCTTGTTTATTTTTCCCAGCATTTTATTAAAACTATTTTTTAATTGATTTATTTCTCTACTACCCTGAATATTAATATTAATATCATAATTGCCTTTAGAAATTTCTTCAGTATATTTAGAAAATTTATCCAATGGATTTAGAACAAAATAATAAGTAATATATATAAATAATATTGTATTTAAAATGATCAATAAAAAATAAATTAATAGATTGGTAATGTAACTGTTATACAGATAACTGCTATCAATTTTTTTAGAAAATATATATTTCCTGCCATTGATTTCTTCTGAATAATATAATCGATTTTTTTTAATTATTTTTGATTTTTTAAAAATATTATCAGTATTTTCTTTAATATATCTGTCGACATTTCCTATAAATTCATCATTTTCCACCAAATAAATATTATCAAATACCCCTGAAGAAACCAGATGTCTTACCAGTTTCTCTTTATCATCTTTTTCAATCAGTTTCACAAACCTTAGAGTATCTTCATAAATATAATCAAACCCCCTCGAAGGAATTTTTTGAAAATTAATAATTGAAATATATGATATAATAAAAAATAAAAGGATAAACAAAATAATTACGAAAATTATTTTTTTTCTCATTTTATCACACTGAATTTAAAATATTTTTGTATCTCTCTATTCTTAAAGTATAATAAATAATTACCAAATTTAAAATCTGATACATCAATTATTATATCATTCTCTCCCTGATGCAGAGAATAACTTTTATCATGTATTTTTTGCATTGCTTCATTAAATATCACTATTTTTCCTTTTGTTGAATTTTCATTATATATTTTTAATTTTATATTATCCATTTTACATGGATTTGGATATAGATAATATTTTTTATCCTGGATTTCTTCAGTATAAATACTATTCTCTTCAATATAATTACCGTTCCTTTTTACATCATAATTTTTAAAATTAAAAGAATAATAAATATCATTAAAAAAATAGATGATTTCATTTTTTTCTAAAGAATTAAAAACCACATTATTTCCAATAAAAGATTCAATATTATCATTTTTTAAGTTTATTATACCAGCCTTTTTTCCAAGGGCTAATAAATAAATAGATTTCATTTTTGTTATGATATTCAGATAATCAACATTTTTTAAGGAATAAACCCTTTCAATATCACCATAAGAGTTATAAATAATAATCCTTTCATTGTAACTAACAAACACTTCTTTCACATTATCATTATCAAAATCAAACACAATAAAATCACGATAATCGTCTTCAAATTTAAATAAAAATGTTGAGCTTGTTTGATATCTATAAAGCATATTATTTTTCAAATAATATAAATGATTATTATAAAAAAAAGTTGCAGTAATTCCATTATCAACTACTATTCCATTATTATAAAGCACATTATCTGATATATAATATTCATTAGAATTTGTAAAATAAAAATCATTTATTTTCATATCAAATGATTTATAAAAATTAAAACTATCTGCTAATTCATCATAATAATAGATCTTCGATGATGAATTATTCTGTAAAATAAAATAATCATTATTTCGAATAACATTTGATATTACAGAATTTAGTTCTATAATTTTTTGAATGGATGAATTTTCATATTGATAAATATTTTCATTAGTAAAGATATATTTCTTAAAAAGAAATAAAATATTTTCATTATCAATAGAACCTATCATCTGATCATCTATTGAATAAATATCTCCACTTTCCAGCACATAAAAATTATTATTAATTTTTGTAATATTTTGATTAATTTTTGGAAAATAATTGCTCCTTAAATTATTCATTTCAAAGTTAGATGAAGAACTTTCAGTTTGTATATTTTCAACATTTATTCCTGTTATTTTATTATTGATTCTTGTATTTGGTACACTATCCCTTGTAAAATAATCACCATCATTAAAAAGATCATGTTTATCTCCAAAACTTCCTGTTTGCCCTATCGGCTTATTTAAATCAAACATTCCATCCGCCTGTTTGATATCAATAATTTTCAATCTATTAGTTGAAGCGTTATAATAATAATATGGATCATTTAACAAATTTTCATTTACTTCATAAATTAGTAATCCATCTCTGTTATTTGAAGAACTTTCACTAAATAAATATAATATTTTATCATTTTCAGTAGTAGAACCTTCAAATTGATATCTCCATAAATAATAATCATAATTATCTATATTTTTATCTCCAAGATTTCTATATTCTACATATATATTTTTATTTTTATTTATAAGAAATTTATTAAGTGTATCTGGGTTAACTACTTTTGTTCCATTAGCATTATAGATATTAACATTATCTATCCATCCCATTTTATATTTTTGAACTCCAAGAGGATGTGTAGGAACATGTCCCGAATAACTAATCCATCCCCAGCTCATTAAATCCCAAAATCCAACCCCAGAATTATATTGTGAAATATCATATGTTGGTTTCATTCCTAAATATGAACAGAATGAAAATGCTACGGGCCCTAAAAGTGATGGTGGATACCCTCCTGATTCAAAATCCTGTGCTTCACTTTCCGGTATAATAATAACACCATCATTTCTAAAATTATAATCATTTATAAAATCCTTGTTATATCCTGCAGAATTAAGATCTTCACTTTTTACAACACCTGATACGATATCTTTTTCAGTATCATAATTTGTATCAAACTCCTCTCCATATCCTGCATGAATTATAAAAACAAAATCATAATCACCAAAATTTTCTGTAGAATTATTTCTTATATAATCTAAAGTATCAACTGCTAGTTCAGCAAGTTTGTCATTTTCACCGTAATACGCCATCTTTCTGTTAAGTTGATAGATATCAGAAAGATGAATATCACTAATTTGAAAATTACCATTAGAAATATTTTCCATGTAATCAATAAAATTATAATAAGGAAATATTTTCTGAGAATAGTCTTCTTCAAGAACAAAAGGTGAATTACTTTCTGTAACAAGATCAAATAATTTATAATAATCATATTCAACAGGATTTAGATCCGTTTCGGATCTATATTTAAAAGTTCCATCTCCTGTGGTTTCAATATTATCATCTTCCTGAAACTCAATCCTTAAAAGAAGTACTGAATATGTTCCATTCCAATTTTCATATACTCTATTTTTTTTTGAAACAGATAAAGATTTTTTAAAGGATTTATAAGAAAATATATTTATTATGAAGAAAAAAATCACCATTAATAAAATAAAAAATTTAGATAATTTCATATTTCATAAGCCTTTCTTTTATAATACCTTTCTCAATATTTAATATTTTAACCATTTTTTCAATATTACCATTAGTAATTTTGTAAACTTTATTTAAAATATTTTTTTCATCATTCTCTAATATTTTTTGCAAATTAATATTTATATCTTCTAAAACTTCACTATTATAATATAAATATTTAGAATTACTCAATATTACCAGTCTTTCGATAAAATTCTTCAATTCTCTAACATTACCTTTCCAGTGATTATTTTTTAAAAATTCTTTTAAGTCATCATGAATGACTTTATATTCAAGATTATATTTTTCTTCAAATTTTTTTATAAAATAATATGCAAGTGGCATTATATCATCCACTCTCTTTCTTAAAGGAGGAATGTGAATTTCATAGGCATTTATTCTAAAAAATAAATCTTTTCGAAACAATCCGTTATTAATTTGATTTTCAATATCTCTATTAGTAGCGCTTAATAATCTAAAATTTGATTTAGTTTTTTTTGTTGCTCCAATAGGATAAAATTCTTTATTTTCAAGTACTCTCAATAAAGAAGCCTGATTTTGTAAGGATAACTCACATATTTCATCTAAAAATAAAATACCATTATTTGCCCTCTCAAATATTCCCTCATGAGTGTCTTTAGCATCTGTAAAAGCTCCTTTTTTATAACCAAACATCTCAGATTCAAAAAGTGACTCGGGGATTGCTCCACAATTTACTGGCAAAAATGATTCAGCTCTATCAGAATTCAAATAAATATATTTTGCAATTTCTTCTTTTCCAACACCGCTTTCTCCCTTAATTAATATGTTAATATCTTTATTTACAATATTATTAACCTCATTAATTAATTTTATCATGGTATCATCTTTAACAATGAGATTATTTTTTTGATAAGATCTTTTTTCATCTATATTTTCTAAAACACTGTTTATTTTTTCTTTGATATATTCTTCATCTCCGTCTTTTTCCATGAAATCATGTGCACCTAATTTCATTGATTTGACTGCAAGATCTACATTTCCATGGGCTGTTAACATGAGTACAGGAATATTAATGTCTCGTGAATTTAATTTTTTTAAATAATCAATCCCATCAATTTTTGGCATTTTAATATCTAGAATTATTAGATCCACATCATTATTTGTTAATATCTTATCAGCAATTTCAGGATTTGCAGCTCCAATAAAGTTATGTCCCATTTCAGAGATCATAAACTTTAGGATTCTTCTAATATTTTTTTCATCATCAATTACAAGAATCTTCATTCAAGCTCCTTCACATTAAATAACAAAAAGATATCGCTTCCCTTATTTTCTCTTACCTCAAAGAAAATCTCCCCATTAAATTGATTCATGTATTTTTTTACAAGATAGAGCCCTAACCCGGTACCACCTTTTTTATTTGAAAAATATGGTTCAAAAATTCTATCCAGTAATTTTTTATCTATACCCCCTGCAAAATCTTTTATATGAATAATTAAATATTTTTTATCTTTGTCAAAAAACTTTGTTTGATATCCCCTTGTAAATTTATCATAATAAATATTAATATCAATCTTATTATTCTCCTCTGATGCCTCAATGCTATTTTTAATAATATTATTCATAATTAAATCAAATTTAAATTTTGAAAAATAAATAACAGGTATATTATCTCCCTTAGAAAGATTGATATCAAATTTTTTATAATTTTTTATTATTTGCTGAACTCTTTTTATAGTATTTAAACTACTTATTTCCTTTTCACTCTCATAAGCAAAATTTCTAAATTTTTCAACAAGGGTTTCAATTTTTCCAAATTCTTCTTTTAAAATATCCATTAATTCAATAATATAATTTTTATTATTGGATATATCTTTATTATTCAACATTTTTTCTAACCTTGCTAGTGAGAAATTTATTGGCATCAATGGATTTTTTAATTCATGAGAAATTTCCTGTCCCATCTGGAGCCAGGAATCAATTTTATTTTCAAGTACAATATTTGTTATCTCAAATATTAGAAAAATATACCCATATTTAAATTTATTTATAGAATATCTATAAACCCTCCCTTTATCTCTTATTATATCATTTTGGGGTTGTAAAAAATCAATATCAAACTTAAAATCTTTATCAATTTTTCTAATATTTTTACTGCTATTATAAAAAGATAATACTTCTGAGTTATAGATATCAACAGATAAATTTTTATTATATATTGCTGCACCAATAGGCAGAGAGGTTATAATATTTTCAAGAAATTTCTGGTGTTCTCTTACATTTTTTCTCATTACTTTTAATCTTTTGACCATTTTTTTAAAATTAACGTTAAGTATTTTTATTTCTGGAAATACAGAATTTTGGTAATTTTCATAATCGAATCTTCCATAACTAACTTTTTTGGTTGCTAATATAATATTATAAAGAGGGTTTACTAAATTTCGATTGAGAAAATTAATAAAATAAATGATTAAAATTATTAATAAAATATTAACCAGCATAAAAGTATGAATTTTTTCCACAAATATTTCTTTTTTTAATGGGGAAATATCTATTACAATTTTAAAAATGTTATTTGGAAAAATACTTGATTTAAAATAATGATTTAATTTACTTTGTCCAAACACATAAGTACTGAGATATTTTTTATTAGTAATTTTCAAATACTTATCTTTATTGATGTAGTCCAGATCTAAATTTACTTTATAAATATCTTCATTATATGACAATATTCGCTTGGGTTTATTATAAATAATCCAATTATTTAATTTATCATTAATAGAATCCACATAATTCATTCGTTTTGAATTTTTAGACATTTCTCTTTCGGTTATCGTTTTTCCAATTAATTTATCATCTCTTATTCTTATTAATCTATCAATCAAAATTTTCTGTTTATTTTTTATATCATTTGATAAATAGGATCGTATGTCATTATTGTAATTATTAAAAATTAAAATCGTACTGAAAACAAACGGGATTATTAATAAAACTAAAAATAAAAATAACACTTTTGTTTTAAATTCAAATAAACTTTTAAAATCTAATTTTTTTAAAAAAAATAATAAAAAAATCATGATGGGAAAAATTATAACACTATATAATAAATATTTTATAATGAATACTTTGTAAGATTTTTGATAAAAATAATATTCCTGATTTTTATTTTTGACACTACTTTTAATATAATAACTGTTATCTATATCAGCTTCATTTAAAAGAATTTCCTGTTTAGTATTTCTAAATTTAGGAAAATAAAATGTATGTCCAATTACTTCCTTTGATAGGTCATCTTTTTTTATTCCTATAACAATTTTTCCGATTGTTTCTTTACCAGAATATAAAGTTTTTTTATAAATAAGATATCCATTAATATAATTAAGATTATTATTTATACCAATTTTATGTAAAATATTACAATTATAGGCAAAAGAACTATAAATATTATTATTTTTATCCAAAAAATAGATGAAATTATCAATTGTTAAATTTTTCATTGGAGTTTTTCTCCATTTGTAAAAAGCAAAGTTTTCATCATCATACTTAATATTATTTTTTAAAGACCATCTGAGATTATCATCTTTTTTCAATTGATTATAGGTATCAGTAAATATCTTATGAGGTTTATTTTGAATTTTTTTAATAGATTTTAAGTACACATCATTGTTACTCAATAATAATTTTGGAGATATAAAGAGACTAAACATTGCTAAAAATAAAACAAGATAGTGTAATATTTTATATTTTTTAAACAGACTTTCATAGTAAAAATATAATAATGATAAAATAAGAATAGGTATAAAAATATAATATAATTGTAAATAAATAGATAAACCAGATAATAAAATTAACATTAAATACTTATAATGTTTTTTAATTTTTTTAAATGTTACCATATTTATTAATAAAAACAAAAATAACCCTATAGATATAGATATATATTCAATATTCGTGTATGATAACAGGTATTTTATTTTGTTAGTATTTTTTAAAATATATTTAAATATAAATAAAATAAAAAATATATTCATAAAAATTGAAACAGCAAAATCAAAAACTGATGTATTTCTTAATTCAGTAAAATCATGTTCTTCAAGTTTTTTTATTAAAAATATTAAGAAAATTAACAATAAAAAAGAATAAATATTTATAAAATTAAAATGTAAATTTATAAGAAAAAAAGAAAAAATTAGAAATCTATATTTAAATTTTTTAAAAAAGAAAAACAGAAAAATATTTATTATAAAAACTACTGCCAAAAAATATGAAAATCTAATTTTATTTAATACATTTTCTTTGGGAGATCCAATCAGTTTTATGATAATATCATTATTCATTTTTTTAAAATATATTTTATTATTCTGTTGATAAGATCTATGCTGTCTAAAATAATTATAATTTATGTCTTCTTCATTAACATAAAATTGTCCTGGTTTATAATAAAATTTAATCTTCAAATTTATTTTATCTTCAATATTTTTTTTCCAGTTTGAAGAATATTTATTCTGACCATAAATATTGCTTATATAATACCTTAAAAAATATTCTCTATGTTTATGTGTATAATAATATCTAATACTGGCTTCATTTTTTCTTATAATAATTTTAGGATCTTTTGTAATTTTAGCATTTTTATAAAAATCAGCTCTACCCTTCCAGTTCATTAGCTGATTATTCCTGTAAATAACAATTCCAACATCACTATTTTTATTATAATTTTTTTTTATCAGATTGTATTTATTTTCAAAAAAACTATTTTTTAGATTGTTAAATTGATTTTCAATATGAACAACAGCACTCTCAAACTTTTTATTATTATAAGACTCATCATAATTAACTTTAAATATTAAGAAATTAAAAATTAGAGTAGTTATAAAAAAAATTAGAAAAACGAATCTTCTCTTTTCTTTTATAACTAAAAAAGAAATAGCTATTATTATATAAGCAATATAAAACAGATAGGTTATTTCTAATTTTAGAATCAGAAATGATATTAATAAAACTGATAAAAATGATATAATCATATCATTTTGATTTTAATTCAGTAAAGATTTTTTTCAAGATATTTTTATCTTTTTCAATTTTATCTAAAAATATTTCCCATTCTTCTTCCGAAATATCATTTTTTTCCAATAATTTATTCTGAAATTCTGTAATACTCTTTTTATTTTTTATTAATTCAGGTATTTTATTTTTTATTTTCTGATATACGTATAATTTTTTTTGCAGATCAGTTTTATTATTGGTTAAAATAAACTTAAAAGAACAAAATAATATAATAATAAGAATAATCAATATTAATAAAAATTCTTTTCTTTTCTTCATCTTTTATACCTTAATACACTAAATTTTTTAATAGATTTATCAAACGTAACTTTATAAGTTCTCCCTGGTTTAGCTTTTTTAACAGTTTTTCCATCAAGATCTACAATACTAATGACTTTTATGCTTCCCTGTTTCTTTCCAGGTTCAAAATAATCATATTTTTCTCCAGGTTCAAAAGGAGCTTTTGCAATAAATTCACCAGTTTCATCTATATAACCCAAAATTCTGTAATCAGAAAAAGTTCTTGATGATTTAATATTTGATTCATATCCATCAGGACCGGATATAAAGCCTTCATGATATCCCCTATTATTAGCTTCAAACAACATATTTCTCCACTTTTTTCGTTTTTTGTGATTATTTTTACTTAAAATAGAATCTATTAATAATCTATATGACCGGATAACTGTAGTTAAATAAAGAATACCCTTTATTCTTCCTTCAATTTTAAAACTTTTAATGCCAATATCCATTAAACTGGGAATATAATCCCATAACATTAAATCCTTAGAATTAAAAATATATAACCCGCTCTCATCTTCAGAAATTTCAAATAGTTCTTCTTTTCTTTTTTCTTCTCTTACATAATATTTCCATCTACAGGGGTGAGCACAATCTCCTCTATTAGCATCACGTCCAGTCATATATTTACTTAACAAACATCTTCCCGAGTAAGCCATACACATAGCACCATGAATAAATATTTCCGTATCAATTTTAGATTTATCTACAAATTGTTTAATTTCATTAATACTCAATTCTCTTGCAAGAATCGCTCTTTTAGCTCCCAGTTTATACCACATATCAGCAGTTTCAATATCTGTAATATTTGCCTGTGTACTTACATGTATCTCCATATCAGGCAAAATATTTTTTACAAGTTTGAGAACGCCCAGTGTAGAAACAATAATTGCATCAACGTTTAATTGAGCTATTTTTTTTAGATAATTTTCAATATCATTCAGATCATTATTTCTTGGATAAATATTTAATGTAAGATAGCCTTTTTTGTTTCTTTTGTGTAAATAATTCATTGCATTTGATATTTTGTCTATAGTAAAATTTTTACTTCTTGCTCTAAGATTAAATAGTTCTCCGCCAAAATAAACTGCATCTGCACCATATCCTATCGCTAATTTTAATTTTTCAAAACTTCCAGCGGGTGCAAGTAATTCAACATTATTGCCCATTATATTTCCTTTTTGCTTTCAAGTGTTCTTTATAAGATTTCGTAAACTCATGAGTACCATCTTTTTTAGATACAAAATATAAATAATCTGTATCTGCAGGATTCAAAACAACTCTTATTGATTTGATACCTGGATTATTTATAGGTGTTGGCGGTAAACCAAAATTTTTATAAGTATTATATGGTGATTTTATTTCTAAATCTTCTCTACTTAATTTTTCTTTATGTTCGCCCAATGCATATTCTATTGTTGCACAACTCTCAAGAGGTTTATAAATTTTTAATCTTTTTAAAAATACCTGGGCAATTATAGCTCTTTCAGAATCAACTTTAGCTTCCCATTCTACGAGTGATGCAATTGTAAGTATTTCATTTAAAGTAAATGTAGATTTTTCTATTTTACTTATTAGATTTAGTTTTTCTAATTTATCTACCAAATTATTATACATCTTAATTATAATCTGTTGTTCAGTATTATTGCTATCAAAATAATATGTATCAGGAAAAAGATATCCTTCCAAATTTCTGGATTTTATCCCCAATTCTTTTATGAAACTTTTATCTGAATACAAATTTTTAAATTTGTCCCCATCTATTAGTTGTTTTTCACTTAATTTTTTAATTATATCATTGTATGTAAATCCTTCAGGAATGGTAACTTTTATACCATTGGCAAAACCACGAGATAAAATTTTTGAAAGAGTAAAGAGATTAATATTAGATTTAAAATAATAATCACCTGCATTTATCTGTCTTGAAAATAATCTGTAATATAGTTTCGTATAAACTTTAGATAAACGTACACCATTTTTGTTAAATTTTTTAATAACTACAGGTAAATATTCTCCTTTTTGTATACTCAACTTCACACCTGAAGTATTCATGGGAATAATCCAGTAATATATCAATAAAGAAAAAAATATAAATAATAATATTATTGGTATTACTAAAATTAGTTTTTTCTTCATATAATTTCAATATTTCCTTTCTTGTATTTTATTTGAATTTTATCATTTTGAAAAATATCATTAGATTTAATATTAATTGCCAGAAAAGAAAATATATATTTCTGAAATATTCTATCCATGGCTCTTAATTTTTCAGGATCTTTTTTTATTTTTTCTAAAAGATATTTAATAATATTTGCTCCAATAACCCAATTTGTCTGAATTTTATCATTTAATTTGTTTTTAAGATTTTTTCTAATAATAGTCTTCATCTGTTCATCGTTAAGGTAATTAAATATAACCAAATTATCTGCAATATGGATTAATTCTTCATCAATAATTTTTTTCAATCCTTCTTTTACTTCTTTATCATTATATTCATAAATTTCTTCAGATTTAAATCCAAGTTGTTTCTTTTTTTCCTGATATGCTTTAACAGTCATGATTATAGTTATTCCTTTAAAATTAACAGTATTTCCAAAATTATCTTCAAAAGTACCTGTTTTAAAAATATCCTTAAATATGGATAAAACTTCTTCAGAAGCTTTATCTATCTCATCTAAAAATAGGATTGAATATGGATACTTGGATATAATTTTCGTTAAAACAGAAGGATATACATTATTTGATGATGAATCTGTCATCCCGAGTAATTTGAAAACAGATTCAGATTTTGAAAATTTATTCATGTCTAAAAAAGTAATTCTATTTTCATCATTATAAAGAATTTTTGACAGTTCTTTAATCAGCTTTTTCTTACCTACTCCACGGGGACCAACAAATAAAAAAATACCATCTGGTAAATTTGGATTTAAATTGAAAAAATTTTCTTTCATTTTTATTGTATTTAAAATGCTTTCAATAGCTTTTTTTTGTCCAATTATATTTTCATGAAGACTTTTTTCCATATTTTTAAAATATTTCTTACTTCTTTCCACTCTTCCAAGTGGGATATCTAAGTATTCAGCTATAGTTTCATTAATATCTCTTTTACGAATAATTTTTGTTTTTCTATTTTTTAACTGTTTTTTTATATTAACATTAGTGGAAACCATATCCAAAAGTGAAATTGATTCTTCAAGAAAATTATTTGTAGTGATGTATCTTTTAACCATTTGATATAAATATTTGAGATTTTCCTTAGATAAATTTACCAGCTCTCTTTCTTCTAAATTGTCCCTGTAATTTTCCAGAACTTCAAATGCTTTTTCTTTTGATACTTTTTTTAACTTTACAAGTTCAATTTTTTTCTTGAAAAAACTATTTTCATCAAAATAATTTCTCATATAATCTCTTTTTGTAAAACCAATAATCTTGATATTTCTCCTACTTAAAGAAGGTTTTAATAAAAGCAGAATATCAATTTTACCAGCTTTATAAAAATCAGGAAACAATTCATCAAAATAAAGAATAATATTAGAATACTGTTCAGCATCAGTTATTATTGATCTTAAATTTCCAACAAATTCACTTGCATCCTTTGAATCAGCTATTATTGAATCAGTCATAATTCTAATCACATAATGATTTGCTAAAGGCATGGTTTCCGGAGTATTTTTAAGTTTTTTGGATAAGCCTTCAATCAATACATCTTTATCAAGACCGAGAGAACCTACAATAACCGGTAAATTTTTAATATCTCTGGACAGAATTTCTAATAATTTATCAGTGATTTTCCAATTTTCAGTAAAAGGTTGAACGTTTTTTTGAGAAACGAGTTTGTTTACATTTACACCATACTTAATCAAACTGCTCTGCTCTTCCATGTAATTTTTTTTCAGTTCTTCTATATAATAAATATCCTCCAGGTTACCAAGCTCAATATGTATAGAATCAAATATTTTTTCAATTTTTAAATCCGGTTCATCTATAATTGCTAAAAAAAGATGAAAAGGTTCAATTTTTTTTGATTTTGTGTTTAGTGCAATTATACTGCTTAATTCTAAAATATCTTTTGTTTTTTCTCCTATTTTTGTACCGGGATTTTCTGATTTCGGTAAATTCTCAATTTCTAAAACAATTTGCTCCATTAGTTTATTTTTATCTATATTTTGCTTTTTCAACCAGTTGTCAATTCTTTTAGTACAATTGTTGATAATAGAATACAGTAAATGAATTTGTTCTATAGTCTCATTTTTATATTCTGCTGTTATTTCTTCAGCTTTATCTAGAATTTCTTCAAGGTCCTGAGAAAAAAGATATCTTTTCATTCATTTTCTCCTTTATCTTCCATTTCATATATATCTGAATATTCTTCAATTTTTTCTTTTAGGTCACTTAATGTAGGATCAATCTGAACTGCTTTTTTCCAGTTTTCTATAGCAAGGTTTATTTTATTATTTTCTTCATGTATATTTCCAATCAGCTTGTATGCTCTGGCTAAACTCGGACTTTTTTCAAGAGCTTTTTGATATAATGATATTGATTTTTCATAATTTTTTTCTTTTTCCAGAGCTTTTCCTAAATTCAAATAAGCCTCTGCATAATCGGGTTTACTTTTTAATAGATTTTTAAAAACTTCTTTTGCTTTATCAATCTTATCAAGTTCAGAAAAACAGATACCTAAATTACTGTAAGCTTCCCATAATTCTGAATTTAATTTTATTGCAGATTTAAATTTATCAATTGCAATCTCATAATTATCTTCAAGCATTAGACGAACACCTTCATCATTAAGACTATTACTTTTTCTTATTTTATAATTCTCATTTTCAGTTTCAATATACTTTTTCTGAGTTTGCATGATTTTATTCATTTCATTAAGATTTTTCTGTACTTCCTCATTTATCTGCTCGTAGTTATCATTTATTTTTGATAAATTATTTACAATTTTATTTACATTGGAATTCATTTTTTTTATTTCTTCGATTAACTGTGTTTGTGATTTTTTATAATTATCATTGTTCTCAGCAATATTTTTATTTAATTTTTTAGATAAATCAATTCTTTTTTCATCTTTCTCAATAACTATTTCCAATTTATTACTGATAGTTTTTATAGAATCATTTAACTCATCAAACCTTATATTGTTTATTTCCTCTATAATATTACCTGTATTTGAAAGTGTAGATGATATATTTTTAACATCTTCATTAATATTGATTAAATTATCTTCCTGAGAATCAATTTTTAGTAGTATTTTATCCAATATATTTTTAATTAGCTTATTATTATTTTTTATCTGTAGGGAAAATTCATTAATTAAGGAATAAATTTTATCATAAAACTTTTTGTTTAATTTTGTTTGTTTATTAATATCACTTTTTATTTTTAATTCATCTATTTTTTTCTTATATTCATCAAGAATAGTGAATCTTTCATCATAAAGATTTTTCAGATATGATTTAATTTCCTCAATTATATTTATATATTTTTCATCTTTTATATCATCCTTTTCTTCTGCTTTTTCTGATATTTTATTTTCAATTGAACTTAATTTCCTCTCTATTAAGGAGCCATCTTCAATATTTTCCATATATTTATTGAAAGATTTGTAAGTTTTATTTAATAGACTACCCATTTTTTTTATTAATTTTTTATTGGTATTTGAAGATTTTTTCATCATTTCTTTAATATCTTCAAGATTTTCAATTTCAAAAGATTTTATGGTACTGAAAAAACAAACTTTATCTTCTTCATTAAAAAACAAACATTTTTTTTCAAGACAGTCGATAAATTCATCATTTATACTGCTTAAAAATGGACATTTTTTCATATTCTCATCTCCTTATTTCATGTTAAATTTATTAATAGTTATATAATTTTCTTTCTCTTTTTCGATTAAATTCAATATTTTTTTATACTCATAATCATTTATATTTCCTTTTAAAAAATGCAGATAAAAGAATGCTTTATTAAACATTTTTTTCTTTTTGCATATATTTATAATATATTTTAATAATTTTATATCCTGATTATCAATATTAAATGAATCAAAGTTGTATGATTGTAATATTGTCATAAAACTTGATATATCATTTTTTTTGTAATAATATTTTAAGAATAAATATTTCCGTGTTGTAGAATTAACAATTTTCTTAAATGAGCTACCAAATAATAGATCTTCAGCTTTTTTCATTTTATTACCTTCTAAATATATATTCGCTAATTTCACAAGATTTTTTTCGTTTTCATGACTTTTTAAATAATCTACCCAAATACTATTTTCATCATAATTTAATTTTTCTCTTAATTTAATTAATTGATTTTTTGAATTTAATATAGAAAGTAAATTTTTAATAATAATTCCATACGATTCCATATCATTATTAATCTTTTTCAAATTTGCATGAAATAATAATAGTTCTTTTTGCTTATTTTCATTTAAAAATTTGTTAAAATTTGTTTTTTCCAATATCTCATCAATTTTGCTAAATTTCTCCATCTTTTTTAGCAGGTTAATATAATAAATAAATATTTCTTCTTTTTTTTCACTATTTTTAATAAGAAAATCAAAAGATTCAAATATATGTTCTTTATTTTCAAAAACATTTATATTTTCTTTTATTATTGTAAAAATTTCATCGTAATTTCTTATACTCATGTGTAAATCAATAAGCAATTTCAGTATTATTTCATTTTCATGTAATTCATTAGCAGAATCTAAAATTTGTATCAATTCAGCATTCATTGATGGATCATTAAATTTCATTACATCATTTATATTCTCAATAATTAAATCAAGATTAGAATTTAAGTTTATTAAAATTTTTGTGTAGAACAATTTCAACTTATTATTAGTTTTATCTTTCAAATATCTTTCAACCTTTTCTTTTAAACTATTGAGGAAGTTATTATCCAACTTATTAAATATCTTATTATAATTTTCAATAGCAGAAGTGATTTTATGATTGTCCAGATACTGATCTGCAAGTAATTTATATCCCTTCCAGAAATCCTCATTTTCATTAATCATCATCTTTAATAATTTAATGTATTTTAAAACATTATCCTGTTTAATTTGAATCTCTTCCAGTAACATGTAGGCTTCATCCAGCTTCTCTAAATAGATATATAATCTTGCTAATTCAAAAATTATAAATTCATCAGCATCATTTCTTTTATATATTTTTTCATATTTTGGATGTAAAGTATCAGCAATCGTTCGATCAATTTGTATCGCCCTGTTATAATGAGTTATTGCCTTCCGGTCTTTATTTAGTTCTTTAAAAATATCACCAATTAATATTAAAATACGTGGAGAATCACCTTTTAATTCACTCAATTTTTGTATCTTATCAATCATTAAATTAGTGTATTTTTCTTCTTTTCCTATTACTTTTTCAAAAATATCAAGTCCAGTTTTATATTCTTCAATCTCTAAATAATAGCTACCTAAAATGTAATTTAATCCCGGATTTGGTTTAACTATTATTGATATCTCATCAATGATATTTTTAATTATCTTCAAAGACTTATTATTATTTCTCTCAAGTAAATTATTAAGAGATTTGATTAATTTTTTAAATTCATTTTTCTCATAATTTAAATAGATCTCAGAAATTAAAATTGCTGTTGAATCAGGATTCTTCTCTTTGATACTATCAATAAATTTTTGTAATTTATTGTATTCACTTTTTTCAATTGCTATTTCATTATAAAGATTTATTATTTCATCATTTATCAAACCTTTATCTGTTAATTTTTTCAGATAGGTTAAAATGTTGAGGTATTCTCCCTGATAATTAATATATATAGATTTTACATTTTCAATTATTCTATCATAATATTGATTGTCAAATAATATATCAACATATTTCCATTTTAAATCTAAATTATTAGGATTATCTTCAAGTATTTTTTTTGCAAGTTTTTCAGAATTTTCCACAAGCTGTTCATCTGTAGAATTTTTTAATGATTTGTTTATCTTCTGAAATATCATCACCGGATCTGCAGATTTCAAAAACAACAAATAGGCTTCATTGTAATTTATATATTCTTTTCTCAATTTCTTTTTTTTAAAAATATTCAATAAAGAAATAACATTATCTAATAATTCTGGTGCATTATTTCCAAGTTCATTTAATTTAAGATATAATTCATCATAATACAATTTATTATCATTAATAATCAATTTACCGAGAATTTTTAAGGCTTTTTTATTATAATTATTTTCAAAATACATATTAAACAATAATTTTTGTAATTTTATGGAACCGGGAGAATGTTTTAAAAGGTTCTCATAATTATCTATTATTTTTTCTGTTAAATCAGGAAAAGATGCCTCAAATTCTTTAAAAAGAAGATATGCTTTTTTTATATTACTAATTGTTAAATAAGCACTCCCTAATAATGTATAATACTGTTTTAGATCATAATTTTCTTTATCAATTTCAGTTAATTGATCTATGATGTAATCTGAATTATCGTTATTTAACTCATATATTTTTTTTAATAAATGAAATTGCTTTTTATAATTTTTATTATTTTTATGATAATCTGCTAATACTTTATATATTCTTTCACTTTCTTGATTTTTTTCCAGCAGTATTTGCCCTAATTCTTTAACTTTTTTTGATTGAGGATTTTTAATTTGAATAAACTTTCTGTATGCTTCATCATATTTTTTTTCATAGACTAATAATTGAACTAAAGCTGTAATAACAAAATTTTTGGGGCCAAGATTTAAATATATATCAGTTAGATTTTCTTTTATAAAATTAAAATTTATTTCTTTATCAGATTTTTCAAAAAAAAGTATAAAATTTTCAACAGATTTTTTATAATTTTCATTATAATAATTTCCGAGGGCTTTTAATTTATAAATATTTGGATAGGTATCATAATCAATATTGATAGAATCAAATATCTTTGTTATATACTCATATAAAGAACGGTTTTCTTCGATTCCTCTTATAAATTCTTTAATAGCATTATTGTATTTTTCATTTTTTACGAGAATCCTTCCTATATAATAATTTAAAAAAGGATTATCATTTTCAATATTTTGAAATATTTTTAAAAACTCTAATATTAAATTCATTTCAGGTTTTATATTTTTATTTAGAATTACTTCGATATAATCAAAAGCTTTATTATAGTTTTCTAAAACAAAATTCGTAAAAAACAATTTATAATAAAGATCAATATTATTATTTAAAATAAAATCAACATCATTTATTTTTTTCAACATTTTTAATTTATTTTTATATTTATCTCTTATTATTTTTAATTTATCTTCATTTAATTTTTTCAAAGTATAATATAAAGATTTATAATCTTTATTCTGAAATTCAAGTTCAAATTGAAATTGAATTACTTCAGATGATTTTGGAAATTTTTTAACAAGTTTATCCCTGATAAAATCTATAATTGAATATTTACTTCCTGAATTATAATTTAGGATTTTTCTGAGTGTTTTTACTGAATTTACAGGGTCATTATTCATCATGTATACTTCAACTAGTTTCCATAATACTTTTTCATCTTTTGGATTTTCAAGTAAATAATCCTGTAATTTAAATTTAGCATCTTTATATTTTCCACTCTGAATTAATTTATCAGCCTTGCTAATTAACCTATCACTACTTGCCATATTCTCACTCCACTAATCTATGTACCCTAAATCCCTCAAAATTCTTTCATCTTTTCGCCAATTTTTCTTAACATTTACAACAAGTTCCAGATAAACATTTTTATCTAAAAATTTTTCAATTTTTTTTCTTGATTCTTTTCCTATTTTTTTAATCATCGATCCTTTAGATCCAATTAAAATCCCTTTTTGGGATTCTTTTTCACAAATTATTGTTGCTTTTATATACTTATCTGAAAAATCTTTGATTATTATTGCAACAACATAAGGTAACTCCTCATAAACATTTTTTATAATAGATTCTCTTATCAACTCTTTTATCATAAATTTTTTATCTTTATCGGTCAACATATCTTTAGGATAATAAACAGGACCTTCTTCAAGATTATCCTTGATTAAATTTTTTAATAGATCAATTTTGTAATTATCTTTAACAGAAATAGGCACAATAGTTTCAATATTTGTAAATTTATTAATTTTATCAATTAGTTGTATTAAATCATTTTCGCCCTTTAATAAATCAACTTTGTTTATAAGAATAATAATTTTTTCATGAGGTAAATCGACAGAATCCCAAATTTTTTGATCTTTTTCATTAAAATTATGAGATGCATCAATCATGTACAAAATCAAATCGATTTCATTTATGGATTTTTTTGCCCTTGAAACCATTGCTTTTCCTAATCTTCTTGAAGGGTCAAATAATCCGGGGGTATCTATAAAAACAACCTGTGTATCACTTTTATCCCAGTGAGCAACAGCCTGTATTTGATCTCTGGTAGTTTGTGGCTTAGAAGTTACTATACAAATTTTATGTTTAACAAGTTTATTAATTAAACTGGATTTTCCAACATTTGGTAAACCCAGAACTGATACAAATCCTGATTTCATTATAAATCATCACCTTTTTTTTTTATTTGATTATTTATAAAATCTCTTTTTACAAGTGCCCCTGATATTACTATTTTCATCGCTGATTCAACATCTACATCTAAATCAATTACATCCGAATCTTTTATATAGATTAAATATCCGGAAGTTGGGTTTGGTGTAGTGGGAACAAACACAGAAATATATTCTTCACTATTTAATTCCCCATTCAATATTTCGAAAGAAGAACTCATTTTCTCTGTAACAAATCCAAGAGAAAATATTCCTTTCCTTGGATACTCTAATAAAACAACTCTTTTAAAAATTTTATTACCGCTTCCAATTAAAGATGATGTAACATGTTTTATACTCTTGTATATCCGGTTAATAAAAGGCATACGATCAATCAATAATTCAGAGTATTTAAGTAATTTACTTCCAATAATATTTCTTATTAAAACTCCAAAAACAAAAATTAAAATTGATACCGCGATTAATCCTATCCCTGGAAAATAAATAGCAAAATAACTACCAATAAAATTGTCGAACTTATCTATTAAAAAATATATTATATAAATTGTTAAAGCAAACGGAAGTGCAGCAATTAGGCCTGCAAAAAAATTTTTCTTAATCCAATTTATAAACTTCATTTTTCTTCTCCAGATTCCTTAACTGTTAATAGAATCTTTTTAATTCTGCGATCATCTGCTTCTATTATTTTAAAAGAAAATTTCTCAAATTCAAGTTTTTGTCCTTTTTGAGGTAAAACCCCCAGTTTTGAAATAATAAAACCGGCTAAAGTTTCATATTCTGCATTTTCATCTTCAAACTTTTTAATATTAATATTAAAAGTTTCTTCAAATTCCTCCATTGTCATTTTAGAAGAAATAACATATTCTTTTTTTGATAACTCGGTATAAAGGATTTCTTCAACATCATACTCATCTTCAATTTCTCCAACAATCTCTTCTAATACATCTTCAATAGTAACAATACCAATTAAATCGCCATATTCATCAACTACAAATGCCATATGCTTATGTTTTGATTGAAAATCTTTTAAAAGCTGATTTATTTTTTTTGTTTCAGGTACAAAAAAAGTATCACGTATCAACGCTTTAATATTAAAAGTTTCTTTATTGATCTTAATCAAATCTTTTACATAAACAATTCCCAGAATATCATCCAGTCTTTCATCATAAACAGGTAGTCTCGAGTGTCCTTTTTCTTCAATAATATCAATTAACTCATCATAGGGTATATCAACAGGAACAGCTATAATGTCAACACGAGGAATCATTACTTCTTTGGCAACAATATCTTTAAATTCTAAAACACTATTTATTAACTTTCTTTCCTGAAGATTCCCTTCTTTGAAAATATTTTTAATTATTCTATCCTCTACTCTTCCAAAATATGATGTTTTTAAAACCTTTTTACCACCAAAAATTTTTAGCAAAAAATTAATGGGCAATAAAATTATTCTCACAAATGGCATACAGATATGTAAAAAATAATAAACAGGTGATAATAAAAAGTAAAAATATTGTAGTTTACCCTGCATAGCTAAAGAACGCGGTAAATATTCACCTATTGTAATAAAAATGAAAAATGAATATAAAATTGTTAAATTAATATTTTTATCTGTTATAAAAAATAATAGGGATATCAGTATTATTTCATATACATATCTTGTAAAATGAATAGTAGCTAATAATATATCCCTTTTTTCAAGCCACTTTACAAAAATAGATCTAATTTTTTTCTTTTTAAATAAAATCTTTCTTATTTCATTATACTTAAATCCAGCAAAAAATGATTCTACAAATTTAAATAGAAAAAGTAAAATACTTATAAGTAAAACTAAAATGTAATTTATATACATTACTGTACAAATCCTCCCAAGATATAGCTAATTATTACTGTTAAACTAAAACCAATTATAGCACCAGAAACAACCTGTGAAAAAGAATGAATTTTTAAATCTATTCTACTTTTAGATACTATAACAGCTAATAAAAAAATCAAAATCTTTATAATTAAAATATTAACATACATTAAACTTAAAGCAAATATTGAAAAAGAAAGAGCTGAATGTCCGCTTGGCCAACCACCCTTAAACACTTTTTCAGAATTAATTATTTTTTTTATTATAATTATAAATAATATCAAAAAAATAAATGAAATAAATATTATTGTATCATTGATTACCCAATTAATTTTAAAAATATTTAATATTTTTTTAAAAAGTTTAGTAAATATTAAAAAATAACCAACAACCAGAGCATTTATTGAAGTAATCAAAACTGCAGCAGCAGAAATGTCTTTTATGACTTTGATAATTTTATTTTTCTTTTTTGTAATAAAATTATCAATTAATACTTCAAAAACAGTATTAAATAATTCTGCAACTAAAACTAATGAAATAGAAATTACTATAATTACCAAATGAAATGAATCAATATTCATAATAAGGCTAACCAGAATAGTTAAAAGTGATAAAATTATATGGTACCTGAAGTTTTTCTCCATTTTGTATGTAATATTCAATCCTTCAATAGCATTTTTAAAACTATCAATTAGATTATCATTATTCTTTTTTTTCATAAAACTCTTTTAAATAACCTTCCTGAATAGCAATCATTTTGGTATAAGTTTTTTCAGTCTTATGATCATATCCTAAAATATGTAATATCCCATGAATTAGCAATTCCTGCATACTTTTTTCATAATTATCATATTTATTATTCACATATTCTTCAGAAATAATAATTTCACCCAAACAATTATCATATTCATCTTCAAGTGGAAAAGAAATTACATCTGTTTCTTTATCAATTTTTCTATAGTTTTTATTAATGTTTTTAATTTCATGACTATTAGTGATATACAAATTAATATATTTATTTTTTTTATTGAAATCACTCAATATTTTATCTGTAATCATAATAAATTTTTTTTTCATATTTTTATCCAGGTTATAATTATTTTTCTCATTTATTATTAATATTTTATTTGATTTCATCAGGATATTCCACCCTCTTATGTAAGTTACTTTTATAATAGTCAACAAAACTATTTTTAATAGTATCGAGTTCCTTCAAAGTTAAATTTGTATTATCAAGCTGTGAATCATCAAGAGCATCTTTAAATATTTTGTCAATCCTCTCTTTTAATACATGAAATGGAGAATCAGTTAATACCCTTGCAACTGCCTCTACCTTATCGGCAAGAAAAATTATTGCTGATGATTTTGATTTTGGTTTAGGCCCATTGTATCGAAATAATTTTTCATCAACTTCCTCATTTTGATTTTTTGCTTTCATATAAAAAAATCTAATAATCGAAGTTCCATGATGTTCTTTTATTATATCAACAATTTTATTTGCCAGTCCATATTTTTTAGCAATTTTAACTCCTTCATCAACATGATTTTTTAATATTCTTACTGACATGATAGGTAATAGAGAATCATGTTTATTTGGCCCGTATAATTGATTTTCAATAAAATAATTAGCACGTTTTATTTTACCAACATCATGATATAGTCCACCAACTTTTGATAATATTGAATCGGCTCCAATAGCTTTTGCTGCTTCTTCAGAGAGTTCTGAAACAATAACACTATGTCTATATGTTCCAGAAGCAATATTCATTAATTTTTTCAATAAAGGATTATCCCAGTTTAACAATTCACTTAAATTAATATCCGTAGTAATATTATAAAATCTTTCAAATAAAAATATCAGCACATAAGCTATAACAAATGTAATTGAAATATTTAATATAGCATAGAAAAATAATCTAAATATATTAAGAGGTGAAACATTCATCCCATAAAAAAGATAATTAATAATTATAAAAACAACAAAAGTAAAAAATATAAAAAAAACAATAGTTTTTAAACTTGGATATCGTTTTTTTAATTTATCTTTATTTATATAAAAGAAAAAAGCCATCAATAAAAAAATTAATAAATAATTCAAGTTATCTATGTAAAGAATGTAAATTGTAAAAAAAATAATTAAAGAAATTAAAGAAATTCTGAAATTAATTAAAAAATAAATTGCTATAATAAATGTTAAAAAAGGAAAAATATAAAATAATTTTATATTAATATAATTCTGAAACAACATTAACGTCAAAAAATAGAGAATTATTAATAAAATAAATATCGTATATTTTGATCTGCTTAATGAATTAAAATATTTATTCATAAAAAAAGAAAATATAACAAAAAAGACCAGTAATATTGAACTAAAACCTACAATATTAATTATTTTTGATTTTTGAAAACTATCATACATTCTTGAAATTTTATTATGTAAACTTTCATCAACTATCTCTCCTTCTCTTGCAACAATTTCTCCTTTTTGAATATTCTTTTTTATATATGTCTGTTCATTTTTAATTTGCTTTTTATAACTTGATGTTTTTTCTTCACTATATTTAACATTAGTTTTTATATAATTTTTAACAATGAAAAAAGTTAACTCTTTGTATTGTTCTTCTCCTTCAAGTGTATTATTTATTTCTTTTTTTAGATAATTATCTATTTTTTCTTTAACTATCAACCTTTCGCGAATAATATTTTGTCCATTCATATCTTTTATAATAATATTTTGATTAGCATTTTTTATAAAAAAAGATTGATCAATAACACCTTTTTTGTAAATTTCTTCAAGAATTTTTAATGATATTTTTGCAAGTGTATTCAATTCACTTTTACTAAAAATTAATTTATCATTTTCTATATCAACCTTATCCCATACTGTTTTAATTCTCATTATTGTTTCATTTTTCTTAAGATTTGAATCAAGAATGTTATTAATTCTTTCAATATCTGATAATAAATTCCTTTCAATGTTCTCGGAAACATTTTTATCAATATAATAAATTAAAGGGGACTCTTGAATTTTTTCCTGAATTAATTCTTTTGATTTATTTCTATCAACCCAGGTAAAATCAATTTGAGAATATATATTTTTATTTAAAACCTTCCCAATTTCATAATTAATTTTATCATAATTTAACTTATTATAGGAATAAAAACCTAACAATAATAAATATAATAATATTAATGATATTACGATACTATTTTTAAAAAAAGATTTAAAATATTCACCTTTATTTTGTGATAATTTTTTTTCAAATTCCTTTATTATAGTTTTCATAACTTTCAATTCTTATATGCTTTTATTATTTTCTGAACAAGACTATGTCTAACAACATCAATTCTTGAGAAAAATATAAAAGCAATATCATCTATATGTGATAGCTTCTTTTCAGCATTAACCAGTCCACTCTCCTGTTTGTCCGGTAAATCAACCTGGGTTATATCCCCAGTAACTATTATTTTAGACCCAAAACCCATTCTTGTTAATAACATTTTCATCTGATCAGGTGTAGAATTTTGAGCTTCATCCATTATTATAAAGGAATCATTTAAACTTCTCCCCCGCATAAAAGCAAGAGGAATTATTTCAATAACATTTTTGGATATTAAATTTTCGACTTTACTTGGAGTCAGCATTTCATATAGAGCATCATAAAGAGGTCTCAAATAAGGATTAACTTTTTCTTTTATATCTCCAGGTAAAAAACCAATTTTTTCTCCAGCTTCAACAGCTGGTCTAACCAATACAAGTTTTTTAATAATATTATCTCTCAAATAATTAACAGCTTTAGCAACAGCTAAATATGTTTTTCCAGTTCCAGCCGGCCCAATCCCAAAAGTAATATCAAACTTATCAATAGCATCAACATATTCTTTTTGATGTAAAGTTTTAGGAGTAATAACTTTTTTTTTTGCAGTTATTACAACTTTTTTATTTAGTAACTTATGCAAGTGAGGTTTTTCTCCATGATTAACCATCTGTATAATATAACGAACATCAGATTTTTTTGGTTTATAATCAGAATTTAAAAGTTCTATTATTTCATTAATTATAATTTTTACTTTATCAAAATTATTTTTAGATCCATTAAATATTAATTCCCCATTTCTGATTGTAAAATTTACATTTAAAAGATCTTTTATAATTTTGATATTTTGATTATTAACACCCTGCAAATTTCTTAAATCTGTTGAAGATGGAATGGTAAGTGTGAATTTAGATTCTTCTTTAGTCAACAATCTTCACCCCTCTAAATAAAAAAAGATAAAAAAAGGGAGAAATCATTAAAAAAAATTTAATAATTTCTCCCATAATTTTTAGCAAAAGTAAAATTTAAATTACAAAAAATTATGGTCTAGGGATATCTAATACCATTCCTGAATCAATTACATCAGGATTGGATATTTTATCTTTATTTGCTTTATAAATTTTTTCCCATTCCTTAGCAGAATCATAAATTTCATAATATGATGATATACCTTTTAAGGTTTCTCCTTTGTATACTTTCCATTCTTCTGGAAGTAATCTTGGAATATCAAAATTTTGACCTGGATAAATCAAATCAGGATCTTTAATCTGATCTCTGTTTGCTCTATAAATAACAGGCCATTTAGCATAGTTACCTTTTCCATATACTTCTTCATATTCTGCTAATTTTGATAACCAGTCACCTTTTTTAACAACATAATTTTTTGGAACTTCATTGAAATTTTCCATCATTTGTTTTTCTTCAGGTTTCCATTGCCTAACATTTTCTGTTTTAGTTTCAATATTATCAATTTTTTGATTCAACTCTTCAATTTCATTTTGATATTCTTCTACTTTTTCTTCTGCCATTGCTTCTCTTTCCTGATAATATTTGTTCCATTCTTCAACAGAACCGTCTTCTGGTGGTCTAGTTTGTGCCATCAATGGAGCAACAAAAAGAACAACTAATAAAATAATACCTATTTTCTTCATAATATCTATCCCCCTCACCACAATTTTCCTTTTGATTCCTTAACTTTATTATACTTTTCTAAATTCGCTTCATTCTCTTTCGCTTCTTGATACTCTTCTTCAGCTTCATCCACTACTGCTTTTTTTTCAGAGATATCCTCTTTAAGATTTTCCGCCTTATCTTCTACTGCTACAGCCTCTTCCATATAAGGTTTTGACTTTTCCGGAATTAAAACAGTTTCTCCCTGATCTTGTACTTCAATTCTTTTTACACATCCAGTTGAAAATGATAAAATTATTACCATACCCAAAAATATTAATAAAATTTTTTTCAAGACTCTCACCTCCTACAGTTAAACAAACCAAAAGCAAACTAATTTAATTATATATATAAATAGTATTAATGTCAATCTTTTTTTAATTTTATCCTCAATTCCTCTAATTGTTTTTTATTAATCTTACTTGGAGATTTTGACATTAAACAGGAAGCATTAGTAGTTTTTGGAAAAGCAATTACATCTCTAATTGATTTATTATTAGTTAAAATTTGAATAATTCTTTCTAGCCCAAAAGCAATACCACCATGCGGAGGAGTACCATACTTCAGAGCTTCAAGAAAAAATCCAAACTTATCCTTTTGCTCGCTCTTATCAATATTCAAAATATCAAAAACTTCTTCCTGTAAATTTTCAAGATGGTTTCTAATACTACCCCCGGCAATTTCTTCACCATTAAGCACTATATCATACCCATAAGATCTAATTTTTTCAGGATCACTATTTTTATAGTTTAACATATCTTCTCTATACGGCATAGAAAAAGGATGGTGATTAGCTTTATATCTTTCTTCTTCTTCACTATATTCAAACATTGGGAAATGAGTAATCCAGATAAAATTTAATTCATCATTATTTTTTATTAAATCAAAATCATCACGCAATTTAATTCTTAATCTTCCCAGAGCTTTTGAAGCAATTTTACTGTCATCAGCTACAATAAAAACTGTATCACCATTTTTCATATCCATTGCTGATTCAATACTTTTTCCTCCATCTTTTAAAAACTTTAAAATTGATGATCTAAGCTGGTCATCCGATTTTATAAACCAAATAAGTCCTTTTGCCCCAAAATTTTTCACATATTCAGTATAATTATCAATATCTTTTCTGCTAATATTTTCATTACTTAATTTGATAGCTTTTATTTTTTTTCCTGATTCCTTAACCCCTTCAAGTACTTTAAAACCTGAAACATCAATTTCCGGAGTAATATCTTTTATCTTTAACCCAAACCTTAAATCAGGTTTATCAATACCATATTTATTAATAGCTTCGTTATACTCCATACGTCTAAAAGGGATATTAATTTTTTTATCTATAATTTTTTCAAAACTATACTTAATCAATCTTTCTGTTAAATCAAGAATATCATTTTCTTTTACAAATGCCATTTCAATATCAATCTGGGTAAATTCAGCCTGTCTATTTGCTCTGAAATCTTCATCTCTAAAACATCTTGCTATCTGATAATATTTATCAAATCCTCCTATCATTAGCAATTGCTTATAAATCTGAGGTGATTGAGGTAATGCGTAAAAATTACCCGGTTTCATTCTTGAGGGAACAACATAATCTCTTGCCCCTTCAGGTGTGCTTTTTGATAATATAGGTGTTTCTATTTCAATAAATTTCTCTTTATCCAAAAACTCTCTAACAGCCATTAAATATTTATATCTTGTTCTTAATATTTGCTGCATTTTAGTTGTTCTTAAATCTAAATATCTGTATTTCAGTCTTACATCTTCTGATAAATCTTTACTCCTATCAATTGGAAGGGGTTTTGATTTTGAAAATTGTTCGAACTTTTCTACCCTTACTTCCACAGCACCTGTTTTTAAATCCTTATTTTTTTCTTTTCTTTCAATTACCTCACCTTTAACACCAATACAATCACCAACAATACAATTTTTAATATCTTTAAGATTTTTGTTGTTAAGATCAAATACAAGCTGGCAAATTCCCTCATGATCCCAGAGATCTACAAATAAAATTTTTCCAAAATCTCTAATCTTTTTTATCCAGCCATTTAAAATTATATTATCAGATATATTTTGTTTATTTATCTTTCCACAAAAATGAGTTCTTTTAAGTTCCATACTCGCCCCTTTATTTAATAAATTTTTTCAAATTCTTGAATTTAATATTTTTTTCCTCACCAGATTTCATATTTTTAATATGAATATCTTCGCTTTTCATTTCTTTTTCTCCATAAAAAATAACATAATCAAAATTATTTTTATCAGCATATCTCAATTGATTTGAAAAATTAACCTGTTTATATTTAAAATCTATTTTTATTCCATCTGATCTAAGTTTGTTAGCAAATTTTAATAATTCATTTTTATCATTTAAATACCAGGCTATAAAAACAGAAGGCTTTTTATCTTTGATCTCAAGTTCTTTTTCCATAACAAGGTCTACAAGTCTATCAAAACCAAATGCAAAACCCAAACCAGGTCTTTCAACACCACCAAGAGTTGATACAAGATCATTATACCTGCCACCACCAACAATCTGATTTTGAGAGCTATCTAAATCTTCTGCAATAATTTCAAAAACAGTATTCGTATAATAATCTAGCCCCCTAACCAAGCTATGATCTATACTGTAAGGGATTTTGAATTCCTCGATATAATTCATTAATTTTTCATTAAACTCTAAACATGAATCACATAAATTATCAATAATTCTCGGAGTATTTTTTATAAATTGTTTTTTTCCACATTTTTTACAATCAAGTATTCTAAGAGGATTAGATTCTAATCTTCGCTGACATGTATCACATAAAGCTGATTTATGTTTAAACATATATTTTTTTAATTTTTTTATATATTTTTTTCTGCACTTTCCGCATCCCATATTATTTAGATTAACTTTTAAATTATCAAGCCCAAGTTCTTTTAGAAATTGAATAAGCATATAAATAATTTCAACATCAATCAAAGGAGATTTAATACCAAAAACTTCAACTCCTATTTGAAAAAACTGTCTATATCTACCTTTCTGGGGCTTTTCATATCGAAACATCGGTCCTATATAATAATATTTTTGTACAGGATCAGCTTTATGCTGTCCATTTTCTATATATGATCTTACAACTCCAGCTGTACCTTCAGGTCTAAGAGTAATATTTCTACCACTTTTATCCTGAAAACTATACATTTCTTTTTCTACTACATCTGTATCTTCTCCTACACCTCTCTGGAATAGCTCAGTTTTTTCTATTATAGGAACGATTATTTTGTTATAACCATAAAGTGAAAAAATATTTTCAGCAATTTCCGAAATATATTTAAAATATTCTACTTCTTCACCATAAATATCACGCATACCTCTTACTTTTTTATACATAAATCCTCCTTGAATTATATGAAATAAATCTAACACAAATTATATTTTTTTTCAACTGATGTTTTTCATTACCTGTCCGAGTTTGAAAACCGGCAGATAAATTGAAAGAGTTATGAACAAAATAATACCAGCAATAAGAATTATAAAAACTGGTTCAAGTGATGAGCTAATTGTATCTATTTTTTTATTAATTTCATTTTCAAAATATTCATTAAATTTTATTAACATTTCATCAAGCGATCCTGTTTCTTCACCTGTTCCTATCATTTGAACAAAAACTTTCGGATATAATTCTCCTTCTTCCAAAAAACTATTATATATTGAATTTCCAGCTTCAATTTTATCCTTAATTCTCTCAAGACTTTTTCTATAAACTACATTATTTAAAATATTTTTCGATAGCTCAAGAGATTGAATTATATTTATACCTGCATTGATTAATATTCCAAAAGTCTTAGAAAAATTTATTAAAAGCCCCATTTTATATATATTACCGAGTTTAGGAAATTTTAATAAAAATTTATGGTAATAAAACCTAATATTTTCTTTATGATTTATTAAATACTTTATCAAAATGAAAATAAGTATTAAAAAGAAAATTATTAATAAAAAATAGGTCTGAGCAAATTTAGAAATATTCATTAAAATTTTTGTAACAAGTGGTAAATCTGCTCCAAGTTTAATATAAATTTGTTCAAATCTTGGAACTATAAAGATAACCATTCCAGTAGTTGATAATAAGACAAAAGCAAATACTATAAGTGGGTAACGCGTTGCAGATTTAACCCTATCCTTAATATCTTTAATTTTTTCAAGGTATTCACTAATACTAATTAAAGTAAGACTCAAACCACCTGCCTGTTCAGCACTTTTAATCATATTTACAAATAGATTATTAAATAATTTGGGATATTTGGCAATAGCATCTGAAAAAGAAAGACCTGCACTAATATCATCCACAATTATTTTCAATGTCTCTTTAAATTTTGGATTCTCCTGATCCCTAATAAGGGTTTCTACAGCATCTAAGATAGGAATACCAGCTCCCAGCATCGCTCCAAGCTGTCTTGCAAAAAGTATTATTGTGGTTTGGTCAACTTCATTTCCAAATAGATAAATATTATTTAGAGATTTTATTGAATTAATTAAATTCTGGAAAAAGTTTCCTGATTCTTCAATTTTTAATAATGTTTGGTTATTATCTTTTAGAATTTTATAAATTCTTTCTTTACTATCAAGATCAAATTTCTTTTTATTTTTATTACCATTTTCATCCAGATACAATACATCATAAAGTGGCATTATTAATCCTCATCAAGTGTTATAGAAAATACTTCTTCCAGAGAGGTAATTCCTTTTTTTACTTTATTAATACCATCTTTCCTCATGGAAGTAATACCTTTACTTCTAATAAAATCCCTCAAGTCTTCGGCATCTTCATTTCTATAAATCTTTTTACGAACACGTTTTTTTATGGGTAATATTTCAAATATTCCTGTTCTACCCTGATATCCGGCATGACATCTATTGCATCCAATCGCTTTATAAATATTATCATCTTTTTTTATTTCATATTTTTCAATTAAAGCTTCATCGGGAACATATTCCTTTTTACAATTTGAACATAATTTTCTTACTAATCTTTGAGCTACAACCATTATCAAGGAAGAACCTACCAGAAATGGAGGAATCCCCATATCAATTAATCTCGTTACTGTAGTTGAAGCATCATTAGCATGTATTGTTGAAAGAACTAGATGACCTGTTAGAGCTGCTCTTATAGCCACCTCAGCGGTTTCCTGATCTCTTATCTCTCCTACCATTATAATGTCAGGGTCCTGCCTTAAAATTGATCTTAATCCTTTTGCAAAACTTAAACCTGCTCTTTGATTAACCTGAACCTGGTTAACCCTATTGATATTATATTCTATTGGATCTTCTACTGTTACAATATTTTTTTCGGAAGTAATTATTTCTTTTAGAATGGAATATAGAGTAGTAGTTTTACCACTGCCTGTAGGTCCGGATACAAGAATTATTCCATAGGGTTTTTTTATATTCTTCAAGAAAACTGATAAATCCTTAGAGCTTATACCCAATTTATTTAAATTCAAAAGTTTCTCTGATTTATTTAACAATCTCATTACAACTTTTTCTCCAAATGATGTTGGAAGAGTTGAAACTCTTATATCAACATTACTATCTTTGTAACTAAAAGAAAACCTCCCATCGTGAGGCACTCTTTTTTCTGCTATATCAATATTTGATATGATTTTAATTCTGGAAATTATTGCCGCCTGTAATCTTTTTGGGGGTGTAATAATATCCTTCAATCTTCCATCAATTCTAAACCTAACCTTTAAGGAACTTTTAGTTGGTTCTATATGAACATCAGTAGCTCTTTGATTTAATGCTTCAATTAAAACATAATTAACAAATTTAATAGCGGGAGCACTTTCTTCTTCGGTTATAGTAATTTCATCCTCTTCTTCTTCATCTTCCTTTTTTATATCCAACCCATTAATGCTATCATCTTCAATTTCTCTAACCTTTTGAATCTCCGAATATAAATGCTGAATCCCTTTATTAATGGTTTCTTTGTTAGCAAGTAAAGATATAATATTTACATTCAATGTTTTTTTTATATTTTCTCTTTCGATTATATTTTCGGGATGTTCTGTAGCTATGTAAAGAGTATTATTATCTTCATCAAATCTAACTGGAAGTATTGAAAATCTTTCAGCGGTTTTTTTAGAAATAACATTAACAACATCTGGATCAATGTCATAAATATCATTTTCCTCTAAGACATCAACATTTAATTGTTTGGCTAACTCTTTCATGAATGTTTTTCTATCAATAAATCCAAGTTCAATTAGTGCTTCTCCAATTTTTACATCCTGTAATTCATGATAATTTAAAGCATCATTTAATTGTTCTCGTGTAATGTAATTCTTTTTTACAAGAATTTCTCCCATTCTTGAAAAAATATTTTTATATCTCCTGGGATCTATCATAAACTACCTCTTTTTTTTATTTTTTTTGTTAGCAAAAATACTTTAAAAATATTATTTTTTTTTCTTGAATACATCGGAGTATCAAGTATTTTTTTTACCTGCCAAATCGAAATTTTTCCATAAGTGGATAATATTTTTTTTATTTTATCTTCAGTACTTAAATCTAAAATATAAGAGAAATCTTTAATTTTATCCTGAGAAGTTTCATCAATTTCATAGGCTGTAAATTCATTGTTTTTAAATGAATTTATAGCATTATCTTCATTTTTAAAATATTGAAAAACCTTGTCATAACCCAGAAGAGCGAAAACTATTTCAACATCATCCTGCATTTTTAAAATTTTAATATCCCCTTTTAATTTTTCAAGTTCATACTTATAATTTTTTAGAGTTTTCCATGCATTTGAAGCAACAAATTTGACTTTTTGCAAGTCAAGTAAAATTAAATATACATTGTTATTTATTAATTCGGTAACAGTACTCTTTAAATTATCAATATTGCTTGGATTAATATAGCCCTGAAGAGCTACTTTTGCGATAATATTATCTTCTAAATAGTCAATATTGGTTATCAATTCAGGCATAGTTCCTCGCTTTTAAAATTAATTATACTTATTTAAATTGTATCATCAAAATATAATTTATCAAGTTTTTTATCTGATAATAATTTGAATCTTCTTTGGTGAATAATCAACTAATTCAACATTTTCAGGGTATTTTATTTTGGGTACAAGGTTATAGTCACCTGGTGAATAATCCTCTAATTTAATAAAAACATCAATATTTTTTTTTAGTTCATTAATATTTTCAGAAACAGGAATTTTAAATTTTAAATTTATTGTTTTGGGATATATTAAAGAATACTCCCCATCCACACGAATTTTCACATTATCAATAGAAACACTTTTTAATTTAGCAACGTTTATTTTAGCAAATATTTTTAAATTTTCATTTACCATTGATGTATTTGGAGGAAGCTTAAGTTTAACCTCTTTTTCCACGTGTTCTTTAATTCCAGAAATATCTATTGGATAGGTTTCCACTTTGTCAACTCTTTTTGGTCCTTTAATCAATAATTTTGAGGGTTTCAACTTAATATTATCAATCAGTTTATAATCTTCAGGTAATTCACCAATAATTTTGGGAATTATATCTACATTCTTTTCTACTTTTTCATCTATACTAATTTTCAATTCTTTATTTTCTTTTGTAGTTTGAATAACATTATAATTGTCTATATTTTTTATATTATATTTAGAAATTTTTAATAAAAAAGAACCTTTTTCATAGCCATCCAAATTTACATCATAATAAAGATTTTGTTTTTTTATTCTGTAAATTTCTGTTCCTTTAGCTTTAATCACAAATGGAATTTTTATGGGATAATATTTTGCAATTACCAGATTTTTTGAAAGATTTCTAAATTTAACCGGTATTTTAATCTCCTGTGTTATAACCCTGTTTCTTACCGATGCTGTCCACCACAAAAGTGTAATTATTAATGCAAGTATTTTATAATTAATATTTTTAAAAAATATTTTATAAATGAATGACTCTTTACCAAGTATTTTCATTCCTGTTCCCTCTGCTTTGCTCCTTCTTTTACAATTTCTTTTGCTTTTTCCTGTAAAAGAAGATCATAAAGCATATCTTCCAATTCTTCTTTTTCAACACCCCTGCTTATAAACTGTCCTTTATATGCATAAGATATTTTTTTAGTTTCTTCAGAAACTACAATCACTCCAGCATCTGTTAATTCTGTTATCCCAAGAGCTGCCCTATGTCTTGTTCCATATTTTTTTGGAATATTACTACTTTCCGTTAATGGCAAAAGAGCTCTCGCTGCATGAATTTTATTATTTTTTATTAAAACAGCTCCATCATGAAGTGGTGTGTTTAGTGAAAAGATTGAAATTAACAATTCTTTCTTTGTTTTTGCATCAATGACTACTTCATTTTGAACATAATTTGTTAGGTCCATATTTTTTTCAAATACTATTAAAGCACCAATTCTTTTTGATGACATCTCCATAACCGCATCAATAATTTGCTGAATATATTCTTCCTGTTCAACTACCTCTTTCCTGATAATTGATGAAAAAATAGGTAAATTTGCAATAGAAAATAATAACTTTCTAAATTCCGGTTGAAAATTGAAAACAAAGTAAAAAATTAACATATACTGAAATATCTTAACCAGTGATAAAAACATATTAAGATTCAACCATTCAGCTAAAAGATTTAAGAAAAGAATCATTAAAGCAATCAAAAGAATTTGTACTGCTTTTAGCCCCTTAAATGAAATAAAAATATAATATAAAAACAGATAAACAATTAGAATATCAAGAATATCTAATAGATTTATACTCTGTATATAGGTTAAAAGAGGTATATTAACTCCCTCCCTTTATTAAAAATAAAGCCTCTTCTCTTGTAGCTTTACTCTTAAAAACCCCTCTCATCGCAGAAGTAACAGTTTTTGAACCGGGTTTTTTTATTCCTCTCATTACCATGCATAAATGTTGTGCTTCTACAATCACAAAAACACCCATGGGGTCTAAAAATTTCATAAGCATATCTGCAATTTGAGTAGTTAATCTTTCCTGCAGTTGTGGTGCTTTGGCAAGTGTATCAACAGCTCTTGCAATTTTACTCAATCCGGTAACTCTATTATTTTGAGGAATATATGCAACATGAGCAACACCAAAAAATGGTAGTAAATGATGTTCACACATTGAATAAAATGGTATATCTTTAACAAGAATCATTTCATCTTCATCGTAATCAGTGTGAAAATCCACCACAATTTTTTTTAAATCTTCTTCAGTTATATTTATTCCTTCAAATATCTCCTCATACATATCGGCTATTCTATCAGGTGTATATTTTAAGCCTTCCCTTTTAGGATCTTCACCTATTGCTTCAATAAGAAGATTAATTGATTTTTTTATTTTATCTTTGTCCATAAATCTTTAACTTTCCATTTCCAGTATTTCATCAATTTCATCAGAATTTAAAACTTCTTTTTTTATCAACTCTTCTGCAAGCTTTTCAATTTTAGATTTGCTTTCTTCTATAATTTCTTTTGTTTTTAAATATGCCTCTTTAACAAGATTTTCCACAGCTTCATCAACTCTTCTTGCAGTTTCTTCAGAAATATCTTTTTGTGTTCCAAGATCTCTACCTAAAAATACATGTTCTTTTTTTCTACCAAATGATAGCGGTCCCAATTCATCACTCATTCCCCAATTAGATACCATCTTTCGGGCTATATCTGTTGCCCTATTTATATCATCCTGTGCTCCTGTACTAACTTCATTAAAAAATATTTCTTCTGCAGCTCTACCACCTAATAATCTGTGTAATTGAGCAAAAATATAACTTTTAGGATAGATATGTTTTTCATCAAGAGGTAAAAAATGTGTTACTCCAAGTGCTTTCCCTCTTGGAACAATTGTTACTTTATGAACAGGTTCTTCTTTAAGCATTTTTTTACCAATAAATGTATGTCCTGCTTCATGATAAGCAATTCTTTTTTTCTCCTCATCCTGTATTACAAGACTTTTTCTTGGTTTACCCATTAAAACTTTATCTTTAGCTTCTTCAAAGTCATCCATTTGAATAATATCTTTTCCTCTTCTGGCTGCTATTAAAGCTGCTTCATTTGCCATATTGGCAAGATCAGCTCCACTCATTCCTGGAGTAGATCTTGCAATAATTTCAAGATCAACATCATCATCTAAAGGTTTTTCCTTGGTATGAATTTCTAATATTTTTTCTCTTCCTTTTGCATCAGGCATATCAACAACAACCTGCCTATCAAAACGTCCCGGTCTTAATAATGCTTTATCCAAAACATCAGGTCTATTAGTTGCTGCTAAAAGAATTATACCTTCATTTCTCTCAAAACCATCCATCTGAGATAGTAATTGGTTAAGAGTTTGTTCTCTTTCATCATGTCCGCCTCCAAGTCCAGCACCTCTTGCTCTTCCTACCGCATCTAATTCATCTATAAAAATAATAGCAGGTGAATGTTTTTTTGCCTGTTTGAAAAGGTCACGAACTCTTGAAGCTCCAACACCAACAAACATCTCAACAAAATCTGAACCACTTAAAGAAAGAAACGGAACATTTGCCTCACCAGCTACAGCTTTAGATAAAAGTGTTTTACCGGTTCCTGGAGGACCTACAAGAAGTATACCTTTAGGAATCTTTCCTCCTATTTTTCTGAACTTTTTAGGGTTTTTTAAAAATTCTATTACTTCCTCAAGCTCTTCTTTTGCTTCATCACAACCAGCAACATCATCAAAGGAAACATCAACATCCCCTTTTCCAATCATCCTCGCCTTGCTTTTGCCAAATGTAAAAGCCTGATTTCCTTTTCCCTGCATCTTTCTTAAAAAATAAATAAAAAAAACAAATATAATTATAGTAGGTAATACGTATATTAAAAATAATTTAAAATCACCTGATGATGGCTGTTCTATTTTTATATTTGAATCTTTATCAAGTAATTTCTGTATTGAAAATTGATCATTTTGGGGGACAATTGTCTTAAATTTAGTCGCACCATCTTCTATTTGATTTTTAAAAACCCCTTCAACTTCCATATCCTGAATCTTAACTTTTTGTACATTTCCCTTTTCTATGTAATTTATAAATTCACTATATGTTATATCAGCAGTTTTAGATTCACCCTGCCATGTTTCAATAAAATGAAAAAGCAGTAAAACTACAAAAAATAAAACAATCCATATTATACCATCTTTAATTTTTTTCATTCTACACTAACTCCTTCTCTTTTCTTCAAATTTTAAATACTTTTCGCCTAAAGTCAAGTAAAAATGACTATAAGAGAAGAACATTTATAAGGAAATAACAAACAATTTCAACTTAATTTTTAAAAATTTATACCAACACTCAGAGCACCCTGAACTCTTTCGGGTAAATTTTCTTCATCAAAATTAAATCCTGTATCCTTTGGTGACATAGCAATTCCTAAATCAATATTTATAATTTTAAAATCCAGTCCAAAACCACCGGTAATCAGCATGTTAGACTTATCAAGTTTATTCTCAAGCCCGGGAGTTATTATTGAACCTGCTCTTAAATTTAAAAATTTAAATATGCAGAATTCAGCTCCAATACCAATATTTCTTATATCAGAATATTCGCCATCTCTTTTTGTTAAATCTGCATCTGCAGCAATTTTTATGTTCTGGGTTGGTTCCATCATGGCACCAATTCTAACTGAAGTTTCAGGTTTATAATTAGGTCTATCAATTCCGTTATTAGGTTTCCAATCGATTTCACCAGCAACAATGTTTCTTGCTGTAATACCAACATGTAAAGTTTCAAGTAGTTTAACATAAACAGACATATCTATTCCATAAGTATTCCCTTTTAAAGGGTCATCAAATTTATCAAAAACATCATCGTTGTCATTAGTATCTGAAGAATCCTCTTTGAACTCCTCTACTCCAAATTGCTGATAATAATTATATCCATTTATCAATTTTATATTTCCACCTACAGAAAAACCAATTAATTTTTCTATGTTAATTTTTTTTGATAATGAAACCGCAATTTCATTTAGTAATATACCATCAACAGTAACTTTACTTTCATTATTATCTATTCCAAAAGGAGATCCTGGTGAATTAATGTCATTTTCCTGAACAACAAGATAATCATATAAATTATCATATTCATCAGTTTCTAAAACACCTCTTGAATTTAAATCATTAAGAATAGTTTCTATTATTGCAGTAATCTCTGATTGAGTAGCAGAAGGATAGGCATTGCTTATTTCATTTCTGGATAAATATTCTGTTGGGATTATTCTTGAAAATCTTGTATCAACAGACTCAGAATAAAATTGATTTGTTGAAGTAACAATAATTCCAAAACCCATATCAAAAAATAACTTTAAATCTTTAACTTTAAAAAAAGTTCCTCCATTTAAATTTAAATCTCCGCCAACTCCCGCATTATCAAATTCTGAAAATACACCCTTATAATGGTTGTAAAATTCTGTCAACTCATCAAGTTGTGCACTGTCAGTCCAGTTTAGAGAATTTTCAACATTACTTATAAATTCTTCATAATCCTCATCTAAATTATCCAGCATAGATATTTGTTCACTCATATTTTGCATGACTCCTGCACCTGCATCAAATTTAATTGAGAATATATTGTTATCAATGAAACTTAACTTAGCGGGATTCCAGTAAATATTAGATACATTATTTGTTGAAGCAACACCAGTACCACCCATGGAAAGTGATCTTGCTCCCATTATTGGAAATGAATTTAATAAAACTACAATATTAAAAAAAATAATAAAAAATAATAGTATTTTTTTCATAATGCCCCCTTATAATTAAAAACAATAATTTATTATACATTAAAATGATTGATTTTACAATAAAAAAAAGGACGGGAAAAGCCGCCCTTTAAGAAATTATTTAAATATTTAATTTTTCTCCTGGTTTTATATATATTGATTCCATGCCTCTATGTTTAATTTTTCTTGTAAATTCTTCTGGAGAAGTGTTAATAACATCAAATGTATTAAAATGAATTGGTATAACAGTTCTGGGAGATATAAATTCAGCAGCTCTTAATGCATCCTGAATATCCATTGTAAAGTTTCCCCCAATAGGAAGAAAAGCATAATCAATTTTGTATGGTTTTAACAACTTCATATCCATTGTCAATCCAGTATCTCCAGCAAAATAAAATCTTATATCTTCTGTTTCCCATAAAAAACCACAGGGATTTCCCAAATATACAATTTCACTATCAGTTATCAAACCTGAACCATGAATAGCATTAACCAGTTTAAGCCACCCAAAATCAAAATCAAATTTTCCTCCTATGTGCATTGGATGAGTTTTGGCACCATTCATTGAACAAAATTTTGCAAGTTCAAATGGAGCTATCACGGTAGCTCCACTTCTTTTTGCAATGTCAAAACAATCTCCTAAATGGTCACCATGTCCATGAGAAACCAAAATAAAATCAGGAGTGAAATCAAATTCCTCTTTTACCCATGGATTATTTGAAATAAATGGGTCAACCAATATATTATATTCTCCTTTAAAATATATCGCTGAATGTCCTAAGTAAAATATTTCCATAAATTATCCTTTCAATTATTTAATTTATAACTAAAAGGTAAAACATATTGGGGTTTCATCTCTTTTTCACTAACTTCTTTTAATATTTTTATTAGATCAATATTTTCTCTGCTAAGTTTTAATAATTTTCCTTCTTTTATTTTTTCAAAAAAAGTTTTTTCTTCTGGATAAAATTTTAAACTAATTTTTTTTAATTTTAATCGGTTCTTCATATCATCAATTGCTTTCTCCAAACTGCCAATACTATCAATCAAACCAATTTCTTTAGCATTTTCGCCAATATATATTTTACCCTGTGCTATTTTTTCAACATAATCCATAGGTAAATCTCTGCCTGTTGATACATGTTTTTTAAATTCTTTATATGTTCTTATCATTGATTCTCTTATTATTCTCTGCTGTTCTGGTGGAATTGTAAATCTTTTTCCAAAATCACTATATTTTCCTTTTTTTATCGAATCTGTATTTAAATATAATTTATTGGACATAAAATCTGATAGATCGGGAACCATCATAACAACACCTATTGATCCCAATATAGTATTATTATTGGCATATATTTTATCAGCAGGAGCTGAAATATAATAACCTCCGGATGCAGCCATGTTACCCATGGAAACATACACCGGTTTCTTCTTTTTAGCTTCAATTATGGCATTCCACATTATATCACTTGCAAGTGCTGACCCTCCTGGGCTATCAACCCTTAAAACAATTCCTTTTACATCTTCTCTATTTGCAGCTTTTTTGATTTGTTCTGTAAAGGTATCGGCTCCAAGAGATTTTTGAAATCCCATTAAAGGATTAAAAGACCTTTTACTTTTGCCCATTGAAATTGCCCCATCAGCAATTATTACAGCGATTTTATCTTTATAAATATCTTTTTTCACAGTACCGGCATAAGAAGCAATATTAACAATATTTCTATTTTTTATTTTATATTTATTATAAAATTCTTCACGATAAATTATATCGTCTACAAGCTTATTTTCTTTTGCTTCTTTTGGACTGATTAAAAAATAATCTCCATCAAGAATTTTTTGTAAAAATTTATTTCTATCATATCCACGATGTTTTACAATTCTATCAATCTGATTTTCAAATAATCCATCAAATATAGATTTTAAATTTTGTTTTAAATATTCAGACATACTATTTCTTGTAAATGTTTCACCTGTACCTTTATAATCACCAACATGAATGACATTATATTTTATACCTATTTTGTCAAACATCCTTTTATAAAATGTTTGTGAATGATAGTAACCTGTTAAGCTTATAAAATTTGATTCTGATGGATTTAAATAAATTTTATCAGCAATAACAGTTTTAACATATTTGTTTCTATCAAAATTTTCAAGATATGCATAGACTTTTTTTCCACTCTTTTTTACTTCCTTAATTTTGTCATATATCTCTTCAATTTTTGAACCGGAAATATTTAAATTTTTTATTATGATACCTTTTATATCATCATCATTTTTAATTTTTTCAAGTGAATTATAAAGATCGAAATAGGTAAACTGCCTTTTTCCACTTAAAACCGAAGCTTCAGTAAAATAAGGAAGATCCCCACCTATATTTATTTCTATCCAGCTATTACTTCCTATATCCACCTTGGGTCCGGCAGTAAATTTAGAAAATGTACTAACTATGAAAATTATACCAAGAATTATAAATATAAAAAATATTGTAAAGGATATAAAACAACCCTTTTTGTTTTTTTCTTTCTTTTTTTCAGACATTATTACTCCTTATCTAATTTTTAATTTTATTTCTTAGGATAAAGTGATTTCTCAAATTCTTTCTGCAATTCTTTTACTTCCTGATGAAAAGCTTCTATCCTATTTTTTACATTTTCAATATCTTTCAAGAATATTGATAGATCACGTGCCAGATACTCAAGTCTACTATGAACCAGCATATCCCATTCATAATCATTTTTTTTACCTTTTTTATTAAACATAATTCCTCCCTTTATTTATAAGGATCTAAAATAACTTTAATTGCTTCACCTTTTTTTATTAATTCTATACCTTTTTCAAAATCAGTTAATGGTAATTCATGCGTTATAATGGGATCAAGATTGAGATTACCAGATTTTAAAAGCCCTTTTATTTGATACCATGTATCAAACATAATTCTGCCATTAATACCATATATTCTTAAACTTTTGAAAATAATATCTTCATTAAAATCAAGAGGAACCTTTTTATCAAAAATTCCTAATAATGAAACTCTCCCACCTTTGCGCATTGATTTGAAGAGTGTTTCAGCGGCTATAACACTACCACTCATCTCAAGACCCACTTCAACTCCAAGACCATTGGTAATTTCGAAAATTTCTTCTGATACATTATCTTTATTGGGATTAAATGTATAGTCAGCGCCCAATTCATCTGCCTTTTCAAGTTTAAAATCATTAATATCTACAGCAATTACTGTTGAAGCCCCACTTGCTTTTGCAATATTAACACACATGAGACCTATAGGCCCGCATCCCATTACCAGCACGCTCTTTGCTGTAACCTGCTCAACTAAAGTTGAATAAACAGCATTTCCCAGTGGCTCCTGAATTGAAGCAATTTTTGGGGGAAGTTCATTATCATTAATTACTAAATTTTCTTCGGGAACAATAAGATATTTAGTGAAAGCCCCATCAACATGAACACCCAGTATTTTAGTATTCTCACAAATATGTTTCATGTGATTTTTACAATAATAACATTTCCCGCATGCAATATGAGTTTCTGCTGAAACATAATCTCCTTTCTTTATAGATGTAACATCTTCGCCAGTTTCAACAACTTCTCCGGCAAATTCATGTCCAATAACTCTTGTGGGCTCAATTCTTGCCTGAGACCATTCATTCCAGTCATATATATGTACATCAGATCCACAAATAGATGCTTTTTTAACCTTGATTAAAACATCATTTTTTTGCTTTATTTTGGGTTTTTCAATATCAATTACTTCAACACCTTTATCTTTTTTCGTTTTTGCTATAGCTTTCATAAAACCTCCCTTAATTTTCTATTATTATTTCAATATTATTTTTTTTTAACAAATCGTATGTAATTCCACCAATACCACAGGATGGACTTTCAGATTTTAGAATAGCTTTTCGTATATTTAACCTCTTACATATCATCAATGTTTCTAAAGCACCTTTCTTGAAATTTCCAGTAACATCCGTTTTGGTTTCCCTTGTTAACAATTTTTTTTTCTTATTAGTTGTAATTATATCAGCAGGTTCACGGGGTGTTGATAATCCTCCTAATTGTTCAGGACATACCGGAACTAAATTCATTCCATATTTTTTCATTATTTTTTTTCTGTTTTTATCTGTACCATCATATCTTGTTCTCAATCCCAGTAAACAAGCACTTATAATATATTTATCCATCTTTTTTTACTAATTTCACTTTAATTGTTGGTTTAGTTTTATCTTTATAATTAACTTTAAATTTTACTTTATAATTCTTTAGCTTATTTTGATCAATTTTTGATAGTTTATTCTTAATTTTACTCTTATATTTTTTTGACCGGTTTTCATCCATATCAATTTTTTTAAACAAATGATCTAATTTTTTATCAATTTTATCCTGTTCACTTTTATTTGATTTCTTTGTATCTTTATTTTGTTTAACATTAGAATTTATTCTCTCTGAATTTCCCGATAAAACTTTTTTTGCAACTCCTCTATTAAAAAGAGCCTTATTTATACTTTTTTCATATTTACCCTGCTTAGATCTATAACTTCTGCTAACAGTTTCAAAATTAAACTTTATTTTGGTGCTGGATAGCTGAAGATGGCTTGAAATATACTGTAGTCTGGATTCAATTTCATCCTGTATATCTCTTATATCTTTTACAATTTTTGATTTCTTATAGCTTGGAGCTTCAAATAAGTCGGTTATCAAATCTTCAAGTCTTCTAATTCTACTTTTTACAAATTTTATATCACTCATGTCAGCTTTTTTCATAAATTATACTTATAATTCCTCTCCACAATGGGGACAATATTTTGAATCAATCTCCACTTCCTTATTACAATGAGAACATTTTTTCTTGTCAGCCTGTTTTATTACTTTTTCTCCGCAGTAAGGACAAAACGAATTATTAGAAGAAATTTCTTTTCCACAATTGCTGCATTTAATTTTTTTTGATTCATCTTCACCTTCATAAATTTCTCCTGTTGGTAACAATTCCTTCAAACTTGTTCCAATATTTAAACGTTTATCAAGCTGATTTTCCTCTTTTTGAATTTTTGTTTTATCCACCTTTTTTTCTTTTACTTCATTGGTTCTTTTTTCAATTTTATTATTGTTTTTTATATCCATCTTTAAATTAATCAAATCAAAATCTTTTAATATAATTCCCATTTTTTTAAATTTATCTTTTAGATATTCTTCAAGCTCATCATTAATTTTACTTTCTGAAAAATCTTCATTTTTAATTTCTGAGAAATTATTTTTTATATAATCATTAAATGATTTATTTATCACATTTCTGAATAAATTTTTCATAAAATCATCGTCAATCCGTTTGATATTATGCAAAAATCTTTTTAAAAAAACAATAATTTGAGCAATTTTAATTGAATAATTACCAAATGATCTTATAATATATTGTTTTTCATCTTCAGATATTTCACAATTTGCACCCCATTTCAGGTTTTCTAAAACATCTACATTAATAAAAACTAAGTAGGATTTAAACTGGGTTTTATCATATTGAGAACTTTCAAGATAATCAAATAATTTAGGAATTCTTTTATTGGATAAAATATAATTACCCGGACCAAGTAGATCAAAAAGCTTCTCATCTTTAATAAATACAGCTCTATGTTTTTCATCAACTTCAATCTGGGTACCCATTTTAAAAAGATCTCCCTCTTTTTGTGGAAATATTTTCAAAATGCCTTTTTCTTCATTACTACTAACTTTTTCAAGAATATTTTCCATATATTCTCCTTCTATTTATTAATATTCAAAAATACTGTTTCCTATAAATTCTCTAATTATTGATGATTTTGGTGTATAATAAGGATCAATGGATTCAAACATATTTAACAAAAATTTAAGTTCTTTTACCTTATGTCCATATTTAGAATCATTACCTATCTGAACAAGAAATCTAAGTCCAAAATCTTTTAGTACAGCAAGCTCATAAGGAAGAGCTGAATTAAACATTACATCAGCTTTTTCCTGAAAAGGGAATATATTGATTTCTTCTCCTTTTTTGACTTTTTCCCATAGTTTTAACGTTTCTAATGCTGAATGACCTCTAAATTGGGCATCTCTTACAATTCTTCTTATTAATCTAACATCACTTGTTTTCACTCTATTATATTTATCCATATTTAAAGGGGTTAAAGCACTAACATAAATTTTATATTTAATATTATCCGGTATATACTGTGATAATTTTGGATTCAATGCATGTATTCCTTCGATAATAATGGGGTCTTTTCGATCAATACTAACAGCATCACCTTTCAATCTTTTCCCTGATACAAAATCATACCTGGGAAGTTGAATTTCCTCCCCCTCAAGTAGTTTCATTATATCTTCATTAAATTTTTTAATGTCAACAGCTTCAACTGATTCAAAATCGTGATCTCCATTTTCATCTTTTGGAGTTTCTTTTCTGGGGAAAAAATAATCATCCATACTAACAGATAATGGATTATAACCAGCTGCTTTCAAATGCAGGGACATTCTTTTTGAAAAAGTTGTCTTACCTGAAGCCGAAGGGCCCGAAATTAAAATTACTCTTGATCTTTTTATACCATTCAAGATTTCTTCTGTTATATCTACAATTTTTCTTTCATGCATCTTTTCAGATATTAAGATCATCTCTTTATAATTATCATTTCTAATTTTGCTATTTAATGATGGTA
>Ga0209925_1000059_pt1 | contig 50704 bp, 51 predicted proteins | sample SalPonR2_A_D1_MG_FD_185702 | JGI IMG/M metagenome (GOLD analysis project Ga0209925, IMG submission 185702) | Salt pond soil microbial communities from South San Francisco under conditions of wetland restoration - Salt Pond MetaG R2_A_D1_MG... ... | reverse complement strand
CCATTTTTGCAGAAAGTAACTCTGAAAAGCGTCCGCATTGTCATTTCGAGCGGTAGCGAGAAATCTTTAACAATCAAGATTCCTCGTCACTTTCGTTTCTCGGAATGACAGCAGCGGAAGCTTCTAAGACAATATTAAATATTGTCGAGTTCCTTGGAAGCGATTTATTCCGCTGGCGCGGCATTTTTGCAGAAAGCAACGCTAAAAGCGGACGATCAATCACCCGGTTTATTCAAGAGGCGATGAAATGAGTTATCTGAGAGGGTTCCAAAAGGTTCAATGCTCCATCGGTATCGTTATTGTTTGCCTGCTTCTCGCCGTTTGCCCGGCATCCGGTAAGGCGAAGGCAAAAAAGGGGCCATCGGATGCCGAGGCCGCCATTTTTAACCCAAGCAAGCATCTTGCCCATCGACAATCCAAGCTCAAAGCGGATCCGGCGGTTAGATTCGGTGAATTCCCAAATGGCTTCCGCTACATTCTGATGCCAAACAAAACACCTGAAAACCGGGTCAGCATGCATCTGTTCGTCCAGGCCGGCTCCATGCATGAAAAAGCCAGTGAGCGGGGCATCGCCCATTACCTGGAGCATATGCTGTTTAACGGCACGGAACATTTTGCGGCCGGGGAGCTGGTCAAATATTTTCAGAGCCTCGGCATGCGGTTTGGACCGGATGTCAACGGCCGGACGTCTTTCTATAATACGGTTTATGATATTGATCTGCCGGAGGGCGACAGGAAAAGTCTGGAAGAAGGCCTTCTGGTGCTTCGCGATTATGCGGCCGGCGCCCTTATCAAGGCGGAGGAAGTAGAGAAGGAGCGCCCCATAATTCTTGCGGAAAAACGCACCCGGGATTCCGTCGCCTATCGAACGTTTGTTGAAACGCTAAAATTTGAATTCCCAAACGCACTCATCTCCAAACGCCTGCCCATCGGAAAGGAGCCGGTTATCAAGGCAGCCGACCGAAAACTTCTCAAATCGTTTTATGACAGCTGGTATCGACCGGAACGGATGTTTGTCATCGCGGTGGGCGATTTTGATCCGGATACCGCTGAATCACTGATCAAAGAAAAATTTGCCCGGATAGAGGCCAGAGGTCCGGCCCGCGGCTACCCGGATGCCGGAAAGATAGACCGTTGCGGGACGAATATTTTTTATCATCACGAACCGGAGGCCGGCAACACCACCGTCAGCATAGAGGTCGTCGCCAAGCGACCGCAGCCCATGGATTCAAGATCTTTCCGGCGTGAACGGCTGCTTTCAAATATGGCCGGCAGCATCATCAACTATCGGCTGGATGAAATGTTAAACCAGCCGGAGACCCCGTTTACCTCGGCAAGCGCGAGCGCGGGCAATTATCTCCATTATATTCAGGCTGCCGAAATCCGGGCGGCGTGCCCCCCGGACAAATGGCAGGCAACGCTTCAGACCATTGAACAGGCGCTGCGTAAAGCTTTGAAGCATGGGTTTACAGACAGCGAGATCGAACGGGTGAAAAAGGAGTTGACCGCCAACCTGGAACGCCGGGTCAAATCCGCATCCACACGTGAAAGCGGCCATCTGGCCCGGCAGATCATCCATAGCCTGAACAGCCGGCGGGTATTTCAGTCCCCAAAGCAGAAGCAAAACTTGCTGGCCCCAATGATTGAAACGGCTGACAAAAAAAGCATCCATGAGGCATTAAAAAAGGACTGGTCGCCGTCCCATCGGCTCGTTCTCGTCACCGGAAATGCGGATATCAATGGTTCGGACGCCCCACCCGAAAAAAAGATCGCCGGCATCTACAATCAAAGCCAACTGACGCCGGTCACCGCACCAGTAAAACAGGCCGACCTGAAGTTTCCCTACCTGGATCCGCCGAAAGGCCAAGGCCGGATCGCCAAAAAGGAGGAAATGAAGAAGCCGAACATTGTCCGGGTGGCGTTTGAAAACAATGTCACCCTAAACGTCAAGAAAACCGACTTTAAAGAAAATCAGGTAATTGCGGCCGTCGTCTTCGGAGGCGGCAACAGGGCCGAGCCCCTTGATCAGCCCGGGCTCTCCCGGCTTGCCCAGAAGGTTGTCAATCTGAGCGGCGTGGGCCAACTCACCCGTAATGAGCTCAAACGGGCGCTCGCCGGCACAAATACGAACGCTGGTTTTCATGTGGAGGAAGACAAGTTCGTATTTACGGGGCATTCCGTCACCGAAGAGATCCCCCTGCTATTTGCCCTTTTATATACCCGCATGATGGACCCGGCCTTTCGTGCGGACGCCTATGATCTGGCGATGCGCCAGTTCAAGCAGAAATATGAATCCTGGCGCCACGCCATTCATGGCGCGCTGCTGCTGGAGGGAAAGCGATTTCTGGCCGGCGGGGACAGCCGGTTCGGACTGCCGGAGTTGAAAAAATTCCAGCAGAACGCCTTAACAGATGTCAAAGAATGGATGGGTGCCGCCATGTCCGAGGAGCCGATCGAGATATCAGTGGTCGGCGACCTGGATATCGATACGGTGATAGGCAGCGCCAAAAAATACTTCGGCGCCCTTGAACCCCGAAAAAACGGACAAACCCGTACCGAAAAAACCGGCGGTCCTTCTTTTCCCATCGGCCAGTCCCGCCATATCGAGGTGCCCACCAAAATCCACAAGGGGCTCGTCGACCTCGCCTATCCGAGCGATGATTATTGGGACATTCATAAAAACAGGCGGTTTTCCATTCTTTCGGACGTAATGTCGGACCGCATGCGGATTAATATAAGAGAGGACATGGGGGCCGCCTACTCATATTCCGCTTACAACCATCCCAGCCGGGCGTTTGCAGGCTTCGGCGTATACCATGCCGTGGTTCGAATCGACCCCCAGGACGCGGGCAAAGTCATTGACGCCATTAAGGACATATCGGCAAACCTTGCCAAAAAAGGCCTGACTGAGGACGAACTCGAGCGCGCCGTCAAGCCGACCCTGGCCAATATCAAGGAACAAAGAAAAACAAACGGCTACTGGTTAAACACCGTACTCAAGGGCTCTTCCCGGCATCCCGAACAAATCGAGTGGAGCCGGACGATTTTAAGCGATTATGAATCCATTACTGCCGAGGAACTCTCCGAACTGGCGGCGGCCTACCTTAAAAACGAGAAGGCTGCCGAGCTCATTATCACCCCGGCGCAAATGGCCGGCGAACAGACAAACAAAAAAAAATGATCAAGCTGTTTATGACCATAGAACGAACGGTTGAGAAAGGAGCTCTACGATGCGTCAACGGATCTGGATGATTCTGCTGGCCCTTATCCTATCGAGTCCCGCAGCGGCCGTAGACCATAAAAATTTCATGGTTGGCGAGTACACGGACGGCCCGGACGTCACCCAAGCCTGCCTGAAGTGCCATAAAGAGCAGGGGCGGGCGTTTATCGAGACCGCCCATTGGCGCTGGAAGGGTCCCAGCCCTCACGTAGCCGGCCTTAAAGCGGACAAAGAGCTTGGCAAGCGGGTGCTGATGAATAACTTCTGAGTGAGCATCAAGTCTAACTGGTGCAGTTGCACCAAATGCCACGCCGGTTATGGATGGAAGGACGAGGCGTTTGACGCCTGCGGGAAAAAAGACGGATTCTGTTTCGACGATCCATCCAGAGCGGATTGTCTGATTTGCCATGATACCACCGGCACCTATGACAAAAAGAAAAATACCTGTGGTTATCCCAACGAATCGGTTGATCTCGACAAAGTGGCACGCCACGTCGGTAAGCCGGTACGCGCCAATTGCGGAACCTGTCACTGGTATGGCGGCGGTGGAAACAACGTTAAACACGGGGATATGGGCGATACCCTGGCTGACCCGGATCCGGATCACGACGTGCACATGGGGGCGCTCGATTTTACCTGCCAAGAATGCCATACGACTGAAAGCCATCGCATCGCGGGCAGAAGCACAACGTCTTCGGTCAGTGAGGGCAAGGTGTCATGCACGGATTGCCACGAGCGAACCCCGCATGATTCGAATTCCCCGGTACTGGACCGGTTAAACGCCCACTGCGATGCCATCGCCTGCCAGACATGCCACATTCCAAAATATGCCAAGCAGACCAAAACAACGACGCGCTGGGATTGGTCCCAAAGCGGCCAACCAAGCAAGACGCTGAAAAAAACCGACCAAATGGTGAAAAAAATAAGCAAAAAAAAGGGGGTGCTGGTGGAACAAAAAAACTTGACCCCCTCCTACGACTGGTACAACGGCACCCATCGGCGGTATTTGAAAGGCGACCCCGTCAACCTGGACGGTGTTACCTACCTGAATCCGCCCATGGGCGATATCGATGACCCGGAGGCAAAAATCACGCCCTACAAATTAATGAAGAGTAAGGTGCCGGCGGATAAAAAACTCGGCCACTTGATTGTCCCGAAACTCCACAACGGCTATTTCACCAATTATAACTGGGAGGAGGCCGCCCGGAAAGGGATGAAAGCGGCCGGCCTGGATTTCAGCGGAGAGGTCACTTTCGTGAAAACGGTGATGCACTGGCGACTCAATCATGAGGTCGCCCCCAAACAGGATGCGCTCTCCTGCCTGGATTGCCATGGGACAGAAGGGGTAATGGATTTTAAGGCGCTGGGCTACAAAGGCGACCCGGCCGCTACCGGCGGCAGGACGACAAAAGAGGGATCAAAACAATAGAGAGGCGGCAGCGGCGAAGCATCTTTTATCTGAGCCTTCCCGCTGCCGCCTCCCTTGCACCTTTCACTTTTCACTTACGCCACCCGCCGGTCGCGTCCCTGCCATTCCTTCTCGCGCAGTTTGAACTTCTGAATTTTTCCGGTCGCGGTTTTCGGGAGCTCGCAGAATTCAACCACCTTTGGCGCCTTAAACCGCGCCAGATGCTCCTTGCAGAAGGAGATGATGTCTTCTGCGGTGACATGGCTGCCGGGTTTTGCCGTCACAAATGCCTTGGGCACCTCCCCCCACTTTTCATGGGGCGTGGATACAACGGCCACCTCCATGACTTCCGGATGCTTGTACAGGGTGTTTTCAACCTCCACCGTGGAAATATTTTCCCCGCCGCTGATGATGATATCCTTTTTCCGGTCCATGATCTGAATATAGCCGTCCGGATGCATTACCGCGAGGTCCCCGCTGTGGAACCAGCCGCCGTCAAACGCCTCCCGGGTGGCGGCCTCGTCCTTATAATAGCCCAGCATAACATTGTTGCCCCGCATGACGATCTCGCCGATGGTCTGTCCATCCCTGGGCACCGGTTCATAGGTTTTGGGATCCACCACATCCGCATACATGGCATGGATATAGGGAATCCCCTGCCGGGCTTTAATCTGGACCCGTTCTTCGGTTGACTGGTCATTCCACTTGGGCTGCCATGTACAAATGGTATGGGGCCCATAGACTTCGGTCAATCCGTAGCACTGGATCACTTCCGCGCCCGAGGCCTCCATATTCTGGATCACCTGGGGCGCCGGCGGGGCACCGGCGGTGTTGATATTGAGTTTATGGCTCAGTTTGATATCGTTCTCCTCCAAATAACCGGACAATCCGATCAGGACGGTGGGCGCGGCGCACAAATGGGTAACCTGCTCCTTTTCGATGAGATCATAAATCACCGCCGGCTCCACTTTACGCAGACAGACATTGGTGGCGCCAACAGCCGCTATAGCCCATGTATAGCACCATCCGTTGCAGTGAAACATGGGAAGTGTCCATAAATAAATGGCGTCCGGGGTCACATTGAATTCAATAATTTCGCCTAACGCATTTAAATAGGCGCCCCGGTGATGATACATAACCCCTTTGGGCTTACCGGTGGTGCCGCTGGTATAATTAAGCGTGATGACCTCCCGTTCACCACCGACTTCACAGGCAACCGGCGCATCCGAACCAGTAGCCAGAAACGCCTCATAGCTCATGCCATCCAGTGGTTTCTCCTCTGAGACATCACAAATGTTAATGAAGGTTTCCACATGCGTCAGCTCATCGAGAACCGGCGCCACCAGGTTGGCAAACTGGTTGTCCACGACGACCACCGGTGCCTCGGAGTGGTTCAAAATATAGGCGATTTCAGACGGTGAGAGCCGGATATTAACGGTGACAAGGACGGCGCCGATCATTGGCACGGCAAAATGGGCCTCGAGCACCGGCGGAATATTCGGGGCGATAAACGCCACTTTGTCGCCCTTTTTAACCCCGGCGGCTTTAAGCGCGCTTGCCAGTCGGTTGATGCGTTCGTAGAACTCCGCATACGTGTAACGTTTGTCCCCGTGCACGACTGCGGTTTTATCGCGAAAAACATCGGCTGAGCGCCAGATGAATTTAACCGGGGAGAGTAAATCATAATTAACGGTTTCCTGGGTCATAACCTATTCCTCCCTTTGTTGGTTTAATTGGTCCGAAACATACTGCACGATAGTTTCGGCATATTTGTCATCCGCGGGCTGCACCATGTAGAAGATCACGCCCTGCCGCCTGGCCGAAAGCTCCAGGGATCGGGAGTTCTCTTTTGTCATTCCCACAATCCGACAATCCGATCGATGCGCCCTAAGCTTTCCGATCACATCATTGCCGCTTTTTTGGGCCTGGTCCAAATCCACGAACACCAGGGCATATTCATTGCTGCTGCAGAGACTCATCGCCTCGCCCAAGCTTTCGGCGACATCCAAATGATGGCCGTATTGCCCCATGCGTTTTTTCATCTGATTGGCATAGGCCGAATCCGCCTTTACCAGAAGGATTTCCATATCGAACCCTGCCCTCTTTAGTAATCGGAATAGAATTGAAGCCTAACGCCTACCTGGAATCCAAAACCCATGCCAAATATGCGGTATATGGAAAACTTATTAATTTTAATAGATATTTTAAAAAATGGGATAAAAGAATGGGGGTGACGGGATGGGAATGCTTGTTCTCAATAATGGTTCAACGAAAAGTTTATTCCCTGAAATAAATACAAAAAAATTGATGGGTATTTTCGTTCTCAAATTAGGCATTATCAAGCCCATAACGCCTCATCTTTTTATACAGCGTTCGGCGGTTGATGCCGAGCTCGCCCGCAGCGTTGCCGCGGTGCCATTTGCTGCGCTCGAGCGCCGAAAGGATTAAGTCTTTCTCATACCGTGCCAGCGCCGCCGCCAAATCGAGATTGGCCTGCGCGGGCGCCTGGGGGGGGTTAATACCCGCCGGTGACTTGAGCACATCAAAGCGTTGCAGGGTAAAATACCGGTGCAGGGCGTTTTGAAGCTCACGCACGTTGCCCGGCCAGTCATATTGATAAATGGTATCCAAAATTTCCCCGGTTATGGGGGGAAGCGAGGCATTATCCGGATAGCGCTGACGGAAATGTTCAACCAGCAGGGACAGATCCTCCTTTCGATCCCGCAGCGGCGGCAGCTGAATGGGAATAACATGGATGCGATAGAAAAAATCCTCCCGCATGCCGCCGGTCTTGACAAGCTCCCGAAGCTCTCGGTGGGTGGCCCCGATAAACCGGATGTCCGGATAATACGGGGTCTTTCCGCCGAGCGGCATGTAGCCATGGCCCTCGATGACGCGCAGCAGCTTAACCTGCATATTAAGGCCGATCTCGCCCAACTCGTCCAGGAACAGCGTGCCGCCGTCCGCCAAGGCCAGATAGCCGTGCTTATCCCGCTCCGCCCCGGTAAATGCGCCCTTCGTATATCCGAAAAACTCGCTTTCAAGCAGCGTCTCCGGAATGGCACCGCAATTGACGACCACAAACGGGGCCTCCTGGCGCTCGCTGTTCTCATGGATCGCCTTGGCCACAAGCTCCTTGCCGGTGCCGGATTCCCCGTAAATGATAACATTGGCATCCGTTGCCGCCGCGTTTAAAATCAGATCATAGACCCCCTGCATGACCATGCTCTTACCGATGATCTCCCCGAATCGGAAACGCTCCTTCATACTGGATTTCAGGCGGACGTTTTCTTTGCGCAGATAGGCCGCCTTTTCGGCAAGGGCTTCCTCCTCGCGTTTGCGCTCGGTAATATCCACCATAAGGGCTTCCAAATGGGACACCCCGCCGTCCGCGTCAAATATCGGAGAGGCGACCGCATAGAACCAGCGCCCCTCTTTTTCATCCTCGAACTCAAAGCGTTCGGTTTCGCCGTTGAACACGGACTCCCGCATACACCACGGGCAGGGAGACGGTCGATCGTAGAGGGCCTGATAGCAGAATTCGCCGGTGGCGTCCCGGCCGATTTTATCGATAAGGGCCTTATTCATGAACTCTATCCGAAGTCGGCGGTCGCATATATAGATAAACCCTTCGGCCGCCTCAATAATGGTTCGAAGCTTGGATTCACTATCCTTGAGCGCTCTCTCCGTCTGCTTGAGAGACGTAATATCCATAAACGAGGCGATGCTGCGTTTGCCGTCCGGCAGCATCCCGACTTTCATGAATATGTTCCGGCGCTCCCCCGCCCGGTTGATAACGCTGCACTCATACTCGGCCGGCGCCTGGCCCCGGGGCCCCCTTCGGGCATAATGGTAGGACGCCATTCGGTCCAGATCCTCGGGGACAACAAAGGCCGACCATTTCATCCGGTTTTCGATTTCTTTTTTCGAATAGCCGGAAAGCTTCTCAAACTCCTCATTTGACATGTAAATGGTCATATCCGGCTCAATAATAATGGAGGCGGCGCCGGATTTTTCAAACACGCTTCTGTAATAGGCCTTGCTACGGCGCAGATCGGTTTCCGCCTGCTTCTGCTCGTTGATGTCAATGACGACGCCGATGATGACGTCGAGTTCACCCGAATTGTCAAAAATGGCAGTAGCTGACACATCGCCCCAGAATGTGGTTCCGTCTTTCCGGATATAGCGGACCTGACGGCGAAAATTCGTTCGCTCGCCGCGGATCATCTGCACCAGCATATCGCGAACGATTTCCACATCATCCGAATAAAGAAGGTTTGTCGCCGGTTGACCGGCCAAATCACTTTCATCATATAATAAACGCCGGCGCATGGCCCAATTCGCCTGAACCAGCCGGCCGTTTGAATCCACAAGGAATATCCCCGCCCCGGCATAATTGAGGATAGCGGGAAACCGATCCAGATGTTTCAGCAGCGATGACTTTTCTTCCAGGTTTTTCTGGGGGTTGCCGTAACCGTTATGACGACTAAAATCTGACATTTCATACCGCCCGGTCTATGCCTCTGAGGGCAGAGGTTTTTCCGGCAGCATCTGCTGCCAAGGAATACCGCTTCGTATATGCAGATCCCGCTGTGGAAAAGGGATCTCAATACCGGCTGCTTTCAGGGCATCAAACAGTGCAAAGTAGAGCCGGCTCCGGATCAACCGGCGGGCCGTCTTTCTGATATCGATCCATATCAAAAGCTCAAAATCAATTGAGCTGTCGCCATATTCCATAAATCGGATTTCCGGATTTTTGCGGATGGTCTGAAAATCCCATCCCAAAGGCGTATGCGTAAATAGGGAGCGGGCCTGATGGCTTAAATCCTTGGTAACCTAGACCGCCTCCCGCTTCATGGAACCGGTGACATCGTCTGAAAGCCTAACCGCCCCATCCGCTTGTGGCTCAGCGGCCATATCGGCCTGTTCGCCCGATTCCGGTGCTCCCGCAGCCTTGGCCGGCGGTGGGAAGACCATCATAGTGCCGATGATCAAAAGAATAATCACAGAAAAAAGACGATAATGGGCGCTCATAACCGCTCCTGTAGCGTTGGGTGGCTTTATGGTTAATTTAACCCATAGCGGATTCATCAGGCAAGCATTTCAGGAATGAATCTGTTTGCTTGAGCAATAATTATCTGTTATGAATAACCACTTATTTTCAGATCAAGTATAACAGGCGGAAATAATGAATCAATCAGTTCCTTCAGGACCTTTCGAAAAATTTACCCATCGGGTGTGGAAATTTTTTGCCTCTGTCAAGCTCTCTGTCATTGTGCTGCTATCCCTTGCGGCCACTTCGGTTATCGGTACGATTATTCCCCAGAACGCCAATCCGGTGATGTATGTTCAGAAATATGGGGAAACGCTCTACACGGTTTTCGAGGCATTGAGCTTTTTCGATATGTACCATGCCTGGTGGTTTCGGCTGCTGCTGGGCCTTTTGACGATCAACATCATCATCTGTTCCATCGACCGGCTGTCTTCAACCTGGAAAATCATTTTTCCCAAAAAAGTTAACTTCCGCGCCGGCCGTTTCCGAAAATCCCCGAGCCGGATTGAATGGGACTCGGATATCGCATTAGGCCAGCTTGAAAAGACCTATGAATCCTATATCGGCAAACATTTCCGGCGTGTCAAAAAAGAAAAAACGGATACCGGCGTGCTCCTGTTCGGAGAAAAGGGACGCTGGACGAGGCTGGGGGTGTATATCGTCCATTTCAGCATCCTGTTGCTGCTCATCGGCGGCCTTATCGGCTCGTTATTCGGATTCGAAGGCTTTGCCAACATTGCTGAAGGCGACAGCATTGATCGGATCACATTAAAAAACAGCGGCCGGGAAAAAAAATTGCCGTTTACCATCCGATGCGAGGACTTCTCCATCAGCCGCTACGACTCCGGCATGCCAAAGGCATACCGGTCCACCGTTGAGATCCTGAATAACCAAGAGCGCCTCCATAAAGCCGAGATCCGGGTGAACGATCCGCTAAGGTATCAGGGTATCAATATTTTTCAGTCCAGCTATGGCCGGATCCCGGAGGATAATTTTACCGTAGCATTTACCGATCCCGACTCCGGGATGACCTATGAGAAAACGGCCGCCGTCGGGGAAAAGATCGAGATGCCCGCAAATGCGGGCACCCTGATCGTGGAAGATTTCAGGAACAATTTCAGTTTCCGCGGACATAATATCGGTGAGTCGTTTGTATGCCGCAAAATACCGTCCGAGGCGGAAAACGATGAGGCATTCGGGGGTTTTTTCGCGATTCCGATAGCCTATCCCCGGTTTGACCGGATGAGAGGCGGCGATTGGGTGATTTCAATAGAAAATGTGGCATTCGGCTATTACACGGGGCTCCAGATTACCCGGGACCCCGGGGTTCCCGTGGTATATGCCGGATTTATAACAATCATCATCGGATGCTACATCACCTTTTTTCTGCTGCACAAACAGGTTTGTATTGAACTCACCGAATCCGGCGGCCGGAGCCATGTGATGCTCTCCTGCGTTTCCGGGAAAAACCGGCCCGGCATGAAAACCGCCGCCCGCCGATTGGCCAGGCGGCTGAAGAATCTGCAGAACAGGGACGGAAGGTAACCCATGATAACGAGTTCGAGTTTGATCTCCATTATCACGTTTGTCTACGGACTGGCCGCGTTATTATATATCACGTCCTGGGTATTTAAAAAGGAGCTGCCCGGGAAACTGGCCACTGCCACAACGATCATCGCTGCAGGCGGGAATCTGATCGGGATTATCCTTCGGTGGGTCGAATCCTACCAGCAAGGGATCGGCCATGCCCCCCTGTCCAACCTGTATGAATCCCTGGTGTTCTTTGCCCTCTGCATTGCCGTGCTTTACCTGTTTCTTGAGCTTCGATACAAACTGCGGGTTATCGGCGTCGTGGCCATACCATTGGCATTTCTGGCCATGGCCTATACCTCCCTCACGGTTGACAGCACGATTGAACCGCTGATCCCGGCGCTTCAAAGCAACTGGCTGATCGCCCATGTCATTACCTGCTTTATCGGCTATGCGGGCTTTGCCGTGGCCTTTGGCATTAGCATCCTCTATTTTATCAAATCAGGCAGAAACGCATCCAGCGGCGGCCTTACCAATAAAATTCCCCATGAAGCCATGCTGGATGAGTTGACCCATCAAATGGTGATGTTCGGCTTCCTGTTTCTTTCGGTCGGCATCATCACCGGCGCCGTTTGGGCCAATCAGGCCTGGGGACGCTACTGGGGCTGGGACCCTAAGGAAACCTGGTCCTTGGTGACCTGGCTGATCTACGCTTCGCTCTTACATGCCCGGCTCATGCGGGGGTGGACCGGGAAGAGGATCGCCGTCCTATCGTTTGTCGGATTTGTGGCGGTCATTTTTACCTATTTCGGCGTCAACCTGCTGCCCGGCCTGCACAGCTATCAGTAGACATTTTTATTGACAACCGGCTTCAAAATAGATATCTAATTGCTTTTTAAATGTAACAAACAACGGGAATCCATGAATTGATACGGGGATAATCACACATCAACGTAGAATAACGGGGTATTCATGAACACCAACGATCAACAACAACCGGTTTCCGACACGGCATCCCCGGGGACAGGCGATGCCTCAGGAAAGGGCAAAAACGGCTCCGGCTGGATCATTCTGCTCTTTTTTGTCATTGGTCTTATCGGCAGCCTCGCGGGCGGCTGGCTTTTCTTTCCGGATCTGCTTTACTCCGAGAAACAGCAGCCTATCGATTTCAACCATAAACTTCATATGGGCGTCGTATACGAAGGCTGTCAGAGCTGCCATTATTTCCGCGAAGACGGCAGCTTCTCAGGTATTCCCGACCTCTATTCCTGCTCCGGCTGCCATCAGTATCCGCAGGGCACGAACCCGGAAGAGAAAAAATTTATCGAAGAATATGTCAGACCCAACAAGGCGGTGCCCTGGCTCGTCTATTCCGAACAGCCGGACTGCGTTTTCTTTTCTCATGCCGCCCATGTCAAGGGGGCGGATATGAAGTGCCAGACCTGCCACGGCAAAATGGGGCAAACCACCCATGCCCGGCCCTACCAGGAAAACCGGCTGACCGGCTATAGCCGGGATATTTGGGGCTACAACATCGCCAGGCTGGGTGAGCCCAAATACGGCCTGCGGATGAAAATGAACGACTGCGCCGAGTGCCATAAAAAGAGAACCGGTCATAAGGGCGCCTGCTTTCAGTGTCATCAGTAACTGTTACTGCCGATTTGGATATCGATATAAGGGGTTAAATCCATGAAAATTGATAGAAGAAGCTTTATCTCGTTGGGTGTCGGGGTTGTCGCGGGCACTACGCTAACGCCGGTACCTTGGAAACTGATGGACGATATCTCGATCTGGACCCAGAACTGGCCGTGGACGCCGGTTCCGAAGGAGGGGGCGGATACCTACAAAACCTCCGTATGCACCCTTTGCCCCGGCGGCTGTGGTATTCAGGTCCGAAAAATCATGGATCGGGCGGTGAAAATTGACGGGCTGCCTGAACACCCGATCAATCGGGGAACCCTTTGTCCCCTGGGGCTTTCCGGTCTGCAATTCCTTTACGGCCCCTCCCGCGTTAAAGCCCCCATGAAGCGCGTCGGCAAGCGGGGCGAAGGTAAATGGCAGGAGATCAGCTGGGATGAGGCCGTTTCGGCGGTCACTAAAAAACTAAAAGAGCTCCGGGAAAAGGAGAAACCGCATAGCGTGGCCTGGGTGGCCGGCACCGATAAAGGGACGGTGCCCCGACTGATCGGCCGGTTTTTAACCGCCTATGGGTCACCGAACTTCATCCGGCCGCCGTCGGTCCATGATGCCTATGAACTGGCCGTTTACCTGATGCAGGGGCAGGAAGGCGCCGTGGGATTCGACATTGAAAATGCCGACCATGTACTGAGTTTTGGCACAGGCCTGCTTCAGGGCTGGGGGGCTCCGGTCCGGATGCTGAATATCTACGGTGAGCAGCATGATTCCAGAAAAATCGTGCAAATCGAAACCCGGCTCTCGGACACGGCTGCCAAAGCCGATCAATGGGTACCCATTAACCCGGGAACCGAGGGGGCGCTCGCCCTGGGGATCGCCCATGTAATGATCAAAGAGTCATTATATGATCAATCATTTATCAACCAATCGGTATTCGGCTTCGAGGACTGGACGGACGACCACGGCACCCGCCATATCGGGTTTAAAACCCTGGTCCGGGAAGACTACAGCCCGGAAACCGTTGCGGAGAAAACCGGTGTTCCCAAGGCCACGATTGAAAAACTGGCCCGCCGGTTTGCCCGTGCCGACAAACCGATTGCCATCAGCGGCCGCGGGGAGGGGCTCCTGCCGGGAAGCCTGAGCGAATGCATGGCTGTCCATTCATTGAATGCGCTTGTCGGAAACATCAACAAACCGGGTGGCGTTTCGGTCACTAGCGAACCCGAGTATGCCAAATGGCCGGAAGTGAACATCGATATGACCGCTTCCAGGGGCATGCAGCAACCCCGGGTCGACGGGGCGGGCGGCTCAAAATACCCGAATGCCAGATATCTGCTCCACAGGCTCCCGGAGGTCATTAATAGCGCCAAAGGCGAATCCCCGGTTCAGGCGCTTTTTGTAAGTGACGCCAATCCGCTCTATACGCTGCCGAATACTAAGGCGACAAAGGCCGCCTTCGACCGCATACCATTTCTTGTCAGTTTCTCCTCGTTTATGGATGAGACGGCCAGCCATTCAGACTATATTCTACCGAATCATGTATTTCTGGAGCGATATGAGGATGTGCCCACGCCGAGCGCGAGCGTCCAACCGATCATCGGCCTTGCCAAACCGGTGGTCAGGCCGGTCTATAATACCCGGCACGTGGGGGATGTGGTGCTCCAGGTGGCCAAATCCTTGGGATCCTTTGTCGAAAAAGCCTTCCCGTGGAAGGATTATCAGGGCTACTTGAAATCGGCGTTAAAGGACTACTGGGATCAATTGGAGGAAAAAGGGTTCGTCAAGGTGAAAAACGCCAAAGATTTCCCATGGGCCAACCGGTTTAATACAGCCACCGGAAAATTTGAATTTTATCCGTCCGCCCGAAATCAACCGTCAAAGAATGATAAAAAGGCCCTTCCGAATTTTTCACCGGTACCCATCGAGGGCAAGCCGGAACAGTATCCCCTGGTCTTGATGCCCTATGACGCCATGCGGCTTACCAGCGGAGATGTCGGCAACCCCCCGTTTATGACCAAAACCATCGATGATACGGTATTAAAAGGGCAAACCGTATTTGTGGAAATCAATCCGGCGACTGCCCGCAAAATAGGGGCTTCAGAGGGGGAACGGGCGACGGTTGCCACCCCGAGAGGCCGGGCAAAGGTCAGGCTTCATCTTTTTGAAGGCATCGCCCCCGGCGTGATCGCCATGCCGAAGGGATTCGGTCATACGGCATATTCGAAGTACCTGGCCGGTAAAGGGGTCAATTTCAACGATCTGATCGGCCCGATATCAGACCCCCTTTCCGGACTGAATACGGCATGGGGCATTCGGGCAAAAATCGACAGGGCCTGATTATCAAAGCCCCAAAGTGTTTTTTAACCGGGATGATCAACAGTCAGCAATGAGGTTGGAATGAAAGAAGAACATGGAGACAAACACACCAAGCGCTACGGCATGGTCATCGATCTTGATAAGTGCACCGGCTGTGGTGCATGTATGGTGGCTTGTTATGCGGAGAACAATGTGCCGTTCAAGAAAGATGAAACTGACAAGCTCGACAGCCTTAACTGGATACGGATATTTCAGCTAACCAACGGCAAACCCTATCCGGACACAGAGATATGCTATCTGCCGATGCCCTGTCAGCATTGCGACGGCATCGGAAAGCACGGCCATCCCCCCTGTGTTTCGGTATGTCCGGCAATCGCCACCGATTATGACGACTCAACCGGCGTTGTCAGCCAAATTCCAACCCGCTGCTTCGGCTGCAGGTACTGCATGGCGGCCTGCCCCTATCACGCCCGAAAGTTCAACTGGTGGGATCCGGTTTGGCCGGCGGATACAAAAAAATACCTCAATCCGAATGTATCGACAAGAATGCGGGGCGTTGTGGAAAAATGTACGTTGTGTTTCCACCGTTACCAGCAGGCCAGGGATAAGGCGTACCTGGAAGGCCGGGAGGAAATCTATGAATCCGAATATCAGCCCGCATGCGCCCAAGCCTGTCCGACAAACGCCATTACCTTCGGGGACCTCAACAATCCGGACCATGCGGTTTTCAAATTAAAAAATAGCCCCAGGGCATTCAGACTCCTGGAACGTCTGCATACCAATCCCAAAGTTTACTATCTTTCCAGTAAAACCTGGGTCAGGCGGGCCGGAGACAATTATCTGGAAAATGAATCACGGCCAAAATCAAACAGACAGAAGATTCACTCGTAAATCGTTTAACCTATGGCAAGGAGCAAATCGAATATGGAGACGACGCCATTAATACCTCAGGGGGTCAAACGCTGCTCAAAACTGCAATTTTCCCTGTGGATGGCTGCTGCAGGGGCCGTCCTCCTGTGGGGAGTCTATGCCATGTATCTTGTCTGGTTCAAGGGGTTGAATCAGACCAACATGAATGATGCATACGGTTTTGCCCTATGGATCTGGGCCGATCTGGCGGTTATCGCCCTTGGCGGCGGCGCCTTTTTTACCGGCTTTTTGACATACATTATCGGCAAGGACAAACTGAAAAACATCATCAATTATGCCGTTATCATCGGATTCATCTGTTACAGCTCCGCCCTTCTGATCCTGGCCATTGATATCGGCCAGCCGCTAAGGGGCTGGTTTATCTTCTGGCACGCCAACGTACACTCCATGTTAACCGAAGTGGCCTTCTGCCTGTCGTGCTATTTCGCCGTGTTAACCATTGAATTTCTGCCCATTATTTTTGAAAACCCGAAGCTGGACAGGGTTCCGTTTCTCCATCACCTGAGCCACAACATGCACCGTATCATGGCGGTTTTTGCGGCTACCGGGGTATTCCTCTCTTTCTTCCATCAGGGATCCCTCGGCGGCGTATCCGGCGTCCTGTTCGGCCGCCCCTTTGCCTTCCGCGAGGGCATCAACGTGTGGCCCTGGACATTCTTTTTGTTTACCTGGTCGGCGGCTGCCTGCGGGCCCTGTTTTACCATCCTGGTTACCTGGATCACGGAAAAACTCACGCGAAAAAAACTGGTTAAAGACGATGTGATTCAGCTGCTGGCGAAAATCTCCGGATGGATGCTGGCTACCTATATAATCGCCAAAATTGCGGACACCCTTTACTGGGCAATGGTTACCGCCCCCAGCATGGGGTTTTCCTTCATGGACTTCTATTCCGGCAATCCGGTCTACGGCATCTGGATCCTGATTCTGGAGATCGTGATCTGCGGCATTGTTCCGGCCGTCATTTTAATCACCAGAAAGGGGCGTGAAGCAAAGTCCCTGTTAATGCTGGGGGTTGTTCTCGCCGTCGTAGGCGTCTGCGTCAATAGGTGGGTTATGATACTGCAGATGCTGGCCGTACCGGTCGTGCCGTTTGAAGAGTGGTTTATGTATGCCCCGAGCTGGCAGGAAGTCGCCACCACGATTCTGCCCGTGGCCTACGGGATCCTTGTGATTTCGCTGGCCCACCGGTATCTGCCGGTATTTCCACAGGAACGCGAGCTGAACCCGACGAATTAACAAGGAGAGAATATATGTTTCCTTTCAGTTTTGAATGGGCGTGGGATATCCCCCATCTGGTTTTTCATGGGGCCTTATGGTATGTTCTGTCGATCGTTGGCTTGGGACTGACATATTGCATCATCAAATCGGCTGTGGATACCTTCCGGGAGGAAGATAACGGGCATCACTAGCCCCTCGCCCTCCCCCCATTCTATTTTTGAACAAGCGTTATTCCGTCTCGCCCATCTTCGCACCGCGCGCGGAATAACGCTTTTTTTATTACCGGCGATGATACATTGACCTGGCAAGGATTCTATAATAATGGACCAAATCCTAATCAACGGCGGCTATCCATTGAACGGCGAAGTGACGGTCAGCGGGGCCAAAAACGCGGCGCTACCGATCATTGCGGCCACCATACTGACAGGTGGACGCTTTACATTTCATAATGTGCCGATACTAAAAGATATCGAAAGCATCCAGGCCCTGCTGGTCGACATGGGAGCGGAAGTCGAATTCAGCGACAACACCCTTTCCATTGACACCGGCAACCTGTCCGATTTTGAGGCCCCCTATGAACACGTCAGAAAAATGCGGGCCTCCATACTGGTCTTAGGCCCCCTCCTGGCAAGGATGAAACGGGCTCGAGTCTCGCTGCCGGGCGGATGTGCCATCGGCGCCCGCCCCATTGAGCAGCATCTGAACGGCCTCTCGCATCTAGGCGCCGAAATTTCATTGGCGCACGGCTATGTAGAGGCTTCAGCCCAAAACTTGACAGGGGCCGAGATCTATTTGGACCTGCCCACGGTTACAGGAACAGAGAATCTGATGATGGCCGCCGTGCTGGCCGAAGGCCGGACTGTCTTGCATAATGTGGCCCGGGAGCCGGAGATTACGGCATTGGCGGATGTATTGAACCTGATGGGTGCCGATATTTCCGGCTCGGGCAGCTCCACTATCACGATAAACGGTGTCAAAGAGCTTCATCCGGTAACCGCCACCATCATCCCGGACCGGATTGAAACCGGCACCTTCATGGTCGCTGCAGCACTTACCGGCGGGGAAATCGTAATTAACACATGTGAACCGACGCACCTGAAAGAATTAGCCCTTAAGCTGGAAAAAACAGGGGCTGAAATTGAATACCGGGACCGATCCATCCGGGTCAGGGGCAGCCACCCGATCAACAGTGTGGATGTCAAGACCATGCCCTATCCGGGGTTTCCAACCGACATGCAGGCCCAGTTCATGGTCCTTATGTCAGTAGCCAACGGCTTTTCAGTCATCTCGGAGAATGTTTTTGAAAACCGGTTTATCCATGTGAGCGAGCTCCGTCGCATGGGGGCCGATATTACCATTTCCGGCAGCCATGCCATGGTCCGCGGCGTTCCCGAGCTATCCGGCGCGCCGGTCATGGCAACCGATCTGCGCGCCAGCGCATCCCTGATCCTTGCCGGGATGATAGCCCGGGGCACCACTCGAATCAACCGCGTCTATCATCTGGATCGCGGATACGATAGAATAGAGAAAAAATTCAGCCGTCTCGGGGCCTCCATCAAGCGGATATCGGTATAATTATCGCCGCAGAAATGCCCGGCCTCGACTTCACAGATAAACCGAGCGACCCGTTTTTTTTCCGGCCGCTCCTGCCGCTTCTTTTTGCCTTGATGGGCGGAATTGCAAGCGGTCATTGTTTTCCAGGCTATTTCAAGACGGCCCTTGCCGGATGCCTCCTTGCCGCTGCGATTACCGGCATCCGCCTTAGCCTCAAAAAACCCGCCCGACTCGCCCCTTTCCTGCTCTACTTTGCCATGGGCTATCTCTGCCTATCGCCCTGGCAGATCATCCCCCATACATCTGAGCATTTATGCCAATTGATCAATAAAGATAAGAAATCCTGGCAGATCACCGGTCGGGTAGCCACCGAGCCGGCCCGGGAGGGGTATCGGGTAAAATCTATATTGTCCGATATCCGGCTGGCAGATCCGGCCACATCCGCAACCCCCTTGCCGGTGCGGGGAAAACTGCGGTTGACGCTGTACGGGACAGGGCCTTCGATACATTTAGGCGACCGGATCACCTTTTCCGGCAGAATCAAACCGTTTCATAACTTCAACAATCCCGGCGGGTTTGATTACAAATCATTTATGGCCTATAAAAATATCTGGGCAAGCACGTCTGCCAACGGCAGCCAAATCAGGGTCAAAAAAGGCCGGGCTCCCGGATTGGCGGCAAATATAAGAAACAAAATGCGCCGCTCCGTTGAAGCGCTGATCACCAATGCGACTAAAGGAGACAGCCGGGCGATCCTTTCCGCCCTGGTCCTCGGCAAGCGGGAGCTGCTTTCAGCGCCACTTAAACAGGCCTTTAACCGGGCCGGCGCCAGTCATGTACTGGCCATATCCGGACTTCATATTGGCATTGTGGCCACCTTTGCCTTCTTTTTCTTCAAACAAATCCTTGGATTCTGCAAGCCATTGCTCCATCGCGGCGGGTCCGGAAAATGGGCGGCGATAATGGCTCTTGTTCCGGTATGGGGCTATGCTCTGCTGACGGGTATGTCGCCCTCCACCCAACGGGCGGTGATTATGGTAAGCGTTTTTTTGGCCTCCTTTTTATTTGAACGCGATCAGGATCTTATCAATACCCTGGCTGCCGCCGCACTTATCATTTTAATCATCTACCCGCCGTCTCTTTTTTCCGTTTCTTTTCAGCTATCGTTTACCGCTGTCCTAACAATTGTCCTGGGGCTTTCGACCACCCAGTGGATAAGCCGTCTGCCGGGCCCCATACTCCCTTACCTGTTATCGTATACCGCCGTATCCTTTTTTGCCATCATCGGCACCACCCCCCTGATCCTTCATTATTTTAACCAAACCGCCTTCTTTGGCCTGCTGACTAATCTTATCGTTGTCCCCCTGATCGGTTTTTTTGTTGTTCCCTTATCCCTGTTTTCCGTACTCGTTTTATTGCCGCTGCATCCGCCCATGGCCGCCTGGGGCTTAAAAACGGCCGGCGCTGGAATTCAATCGGCCCTTGCCATCATCTATCCTATCGGCGAGTGGCCCTACAGTGCGGTCAAAACCGTTACGCCGTCGATTCTTGAAATGATCTGCGCCTATACGCTGATTTTTGGGCTGTTTTATATAATCCGCTTCAAAAAACGCCTTCAACTGAATCCCGGATGCTTCAAACGCCCCGTGGTTATTCTTATGACGACTGCGCTTCTCGTGTTTCTCATGGACATCGGATATTGGTGCCATGCCCGGTTCTGGAGGGATCAGTTTTCCGCGACGATCATTGATGTGGGCCAGGGCAGTGCCAACCTCCTGGAGCTGCCGGATGGATACTGCATGCTCGTTGACGGGGGCGGATTTATGAACAACTCGGCCTTTGATGTGGGCAAATATCTGGTGGCCCCGTTTTTATGGGGCCAAAAAATCGGAACCATTGATACTGTGGTCCTTTCCCATCCTGACGCGGACCACCTAAACGGATTGATCTATATCCTGAAACATTTTAATGTTAAACGGGTCATTTCTACGCACCAGCCGTCGGATACCAGTGAATACAGCGCTTTTATTCAAACGATTGACGACCGGAACATCCACCATCCGCCGTTTGCCCGGATCCCCCGACACTTTGGAATCAACGGCGTAAAATTCGATCTCCTTTATCCACCGACGGACTTTATGGATGATGGGCAGGCGGCCGATACCAATAACTGCTCTATCGTGCTGAAGGCTACCTACAGGGGCCAATCTATTATTTTCCCCGGCGATATCATGGAGTCAGCAGAAAAGGAACTGGCGGCAACGGGGACAAGGCTGCTTCACACAACTGTTCTGGTATCACCCCACCATGGCAGTAAAACGTCAAGCACCCCCGAGTTTTTGGATGCGGTTTGCCCAAAGGCCGTGGTTATCTCTGCAGGGCCGAAAAATCGGTTCAACCTGCCCGCCGCGGCCGTTATCGAGCGATATCAGAGGAGGGGGTATGATATACTGATGACGCCCCAACACGGAGCGGTTGAAATTGACGTAAATAACCGTCGGGTGCGCCTGCATCCGGTATGCGGAGACGCCATAAGGCTTCCCCATTGATAAAGGGACCCCGTTTACCCATGGCGGCAATGCCATCAATGGATCAAATGGGCACCTTGTCGACTTTTTCGGCCGTCTCGTCGACCGTATCATGGGCCGGATTACCCACGACGGGCACGATAGAAACCGCCGCGCCGCCTACCCGCATGGGCACGGTAACAAGCTTTGTCAACACGCAACCGCTGGAGAATGAAAGGATAATCAAGCATATCAAAATTTTAACATATCTTTTCATCATCGGCCGACAAAAAAAGCCCCGTCCGTTTATTGGGTACTCATGAAGGGGGGGAAACGGACAGGGCAGATTTAAATAGATTCCGAAGGCTTAAACTCAGGCGGTGGCTTTTTTCTTTTTATCCCCGCCCTTTTTCTTTTTTCCGGTTTCCACCGGAACACCCGTCAACTCAATCATTGAAAGTGGCGCCGCATCGCCCTTTCGGGGGCCCAGCTTTGTAACACGGGTGTAACCGCCGGCTTGGTCCGCAAATCGTTCAGGGGCTTCACTGAACAGTTGATAAACAACGCCCTTTTCCCGGACAATCGACAATGCCTGCCGGCGGGCATGAAGATCCCCCCGCTTGGCCAGCGTTACCATATGATCCGCCCATCGACGAATCTCCTTGGCCTTGGCATCGGTGGTTTTGATTCGCCCGTATTTAAACAGTGAAGTAACCATGTTTCGAAAAAGAGCCTTCCGGTGACTGGCTGTACGATTTAATTTGAATCCGCTCTTCCGATGTCGCATACCTATTATTCCTCTTGTTCCTTATCCTCTTCCGGTGGTTCAAAGCCCTCCAGGTTCATTCCCAACGAAAGGCCAAGCTCGGTTAACAGCTCCTTGATCTCATTGAGCGATTTCCGCCCGAAATTTTTGGTCTTCAGCATTTCCGACTCGGTCTTTTGAACCAACTGATATATTTTTGTGATATTCGCGTTACGGAGGCAGTTGGCGCTCCGAACGGAAAGCTCGAGTTCGTCCACGTCGAGATAGAGGTTCTCGTTAAATTTCGGGGTCGCGTCTTCCGCCTCTGTTTTTTTGATTTCAGGTACGGCGTTTTCGTCAAAATTGATGAAAACGTTGAGTTGTTCCTTTAAAATTTTGGCTGCATAGGCAATAGCATTCTCCGGGGCCACGGCGCCATCGGTCCACACTTCCATGGTCAGCTTGTCATAGTCAGTCTGCTGACCCACCCGGGCATTTCCAATCGTATAGTTCACCCGGTTGATTGGAGAAAAGACCGCATCAATGGGAAGCGTGCCTATGGGGGCTTCCGGGTCCTTATGGGTCTCGGCCAGGGAGTAGCCACGCCCCGCCTTCACAGTCATCGTCATTTTCAGCTCGCCGTCCTCTGAAAGCGTGGCGACATGTTGATCAGGATTCATGATGGTTACTTTGCCATCCGGGCTCTTAATATCTCCGGCCCTAACCACGGATTCCCCGGATGCATCGACTTCAAGCGTTTTTTCCTCCGTATCATCCATTTTGACGCGGATATTTTTTAGATTCAGTATAATTTCGGAGACATCCTCCAAGACTCCGGGAATTGTACTGAACTCGTGCATGACGCCTTCAATCTTGACGGAGCAGATTGCCGCCCCCCAGATCGAAGATAGAATGATTCGGCGCAAGGCATTGCCAATAGTGATACCAAACCCGCGCTCCAGCGGCTCCCACACAAATTTGCCATAGGTGTCGGCCTGGTCGTCGACTTGGACCTTTTCCGGCTTAATAATCTCCCGCCAGTTCATATAACTGAGTTCGTTTAATGACATTTTCGATCTCCAGAAATTCCTTTAATGATGCCCGGCCAGGCGGCTGTTGGCTTCAGGCCAACATATTGATATGATAATAATATAAAGGAGGCGCCCCAGGCTGCCCCGATTGCGGTCCTCGGCAACTCGAACAGTTACTTGGAGTAGAGCTCAACAATCAGATTTTCCTGAATCGGCATTGTTATATCTTCACGCGTCGGCAATGCTTGAATGGTCCCCTTCATATTTTCTGCATCAAGCTCCAGCCAAGCCGGTGCGCTTCGCCTTACCACGGCTTCAAGGGCATCATTGATTACCTGAACGCCCCGGCTTTTCTCCCGAACTTCCACGACATCCCCAACCTTCACCTGAAAGGACGGGATATTGACTTTTCGCCCGTTGACCAGAAAATGGCTGTGGCAAACAAGCTGCCGGGCCTGGGGGCGGGAATTGGCTAAACCCAGGCGGTAGATCACGTTATCAAGCCGCTGCTCCAATATTAACAGCAGATTGGTACCGGTGATGCCCTTCTTCTGATCCGCTTTTTCAAACGCCAGCCGAAACTGTTTCTCAGACAATCCATAGCTGCGCTTGACCTTCTGCTTTTCTCTTAGCTGAATGCCATAGTCGGATATCTTGCCGCCGCGCCTCTGCCCATGCTGGCCCGGCGGGTATCCCCGGCGATCGAATGAGCATTTATCCGAATAGCAACGATCACCCTTTAAATACAGCTTTAAATTTTCCCGCCGGCATATCCGACAAACTGAATCTCGATACCTTGACAAGGCTTCCTCCCTTACATATCCTCATATCCATGTCGTTCGACGATATTTTCTCCCGTCAAACACGGGTTATATACGCTAAAACCGACATCAAACGGTTTTAAATGACAAATGACAATTATACACGCCGCCGTTTTTTAGGCTTGCAGCCATTATGCGGAACAGGGGTAACATCTTTTATCATGACCACGGTAAACCCCACGCCCTGAAGCGCTTTTAATGCAGATTCTCGCCCGGGGCCCGGCCCTTTCACATATACTTCCACATTTCGCATGCCATGCTCTCTGGCCTTTTTTGCCGCGTCCTCCGATGCCAACTGCGCGGCGAACGGCGTACTTTTTCTGGAACCCTTGAATCCGTTCATCCCGGCACTTGACCAGGATACCACGTTGCCATTGGGGTCGGTAATCGTAATAATCGTGTTGTTAAACGTGGATTGAATGTGAACAACCCCGTTTTCAATATTCTTTTTAACCTTTTTCTTTGTCCGCGCTCGTTTTACCTTAGCCATGATTTCGCCCTTATTGATAAATAGGAATTATTTCTTTTTAACGCCGCCGCCCTTCTTTTTGACCGCAGAGCGTTTCGGTCCCTTACGGGTTCTGGCATTGGTCGAGGTTCGCTGCCCATGGACCGGCAGTGACTTCCGGTGGCGCAATCCGCGATGACACCCCAGGTCCATCAGGCGCTTAATGTTCATTGATATTTCGGTCCTTAGCTCGCCCTCTACCTTGTGTTCATTATCAATGGCCTTACGTATGTTGTTGATATCCGAATCCGTCAAATCATCGGTCCGAAGATTCTCATCAATATTCAGGCGCCTTAAGATCTCCCGGGCCGTTGACTGACCGATCCCATAGATATAGGTTAATCCGATAAAAACGGATTTTCCTTTTGGTAAATCGACCCCAGCAATTCTTGCCAAAACCTGCCTCCTTTTACCTTTTACCCCTGACGCTGTTTATGGCGCTTATTCGTGCAGATCACCCACACGACGCCTTTTCGTCTGACTATTTTGCAATTCCGACATCTTTTTTTTACCGATGCGCTGACTTTCATAATTTAACCTCACAAAAAAGCGGCTCTTGTCCTGTTATTTTGACCGATAGGTAATTCGCCCCCGACTAAGATCATAAGGGGATAATTCCACAGTTACCGTATCTCCGGGTAAGATCTTGATAAAATGCATCCGCATTTTCCCTGAGATATGAGCGAGTATCTGGTGCTTGTTTTCCAGCTCGACCTTGAACATTGCATTCGGCAATGTCTCAATGACTGTACCCTGAACCTTTATCGGCTCTTCCTTCGCCATCAACAGCTCCTGTCAATCTCATCAATCTTGGGCGTCAACAGCCTCTTTGCTGCCGGTTGCCGCAGAAATATAGACGGCCCCACGATTTTTATTTTCGGCCTCTTCCGGTGGTTAGAAACCCTTCATAGTTTCTCGTAATCAGATGCGATTCAATCTGATTGACCGTATCCATAGCAACCCCGACGACAATCAGCAGCGCCGTGCCGCCGAAGTAAAAAGGGACATTGAACTTGGTCATCAGAATCGACGGCAACACGCAAACAGCGGATACATAGATCGCCCCCCCCAGCGTAATCCGGGTCAGCACCTTGTCAATATAATCCGCGGTACGTTTACCCGGACGGATGCCGGGAATGTAGCCGCCGTATTTTTTCATATTCTCGGCCACATCCTCGGGATTAAATGTAATGGCCGTATAAAAATAACAGAAAAAAACAATAAAACCGACAAAGATCAATTCGTATATGAACGAACCGGGGCGCATGGCAGAGGCGACGCTCTGCATCAGGGGCACATCCTTGAAAAAACTGGCCAGGGTGGCCGGAAACATGATCAAGGAGGAGGCAAAAATCGGCGGAATAACACCTGAAGTATTGATTTTAAGCGGCAGATGCGTACTCTGTCCGCCATACATCCGGCGACCGACGACCCGTTTGGCGTACTGAACCGGAATTCGTCGCTGTCCCTGCTCCATAAAATTAATGAATGCGATAACTGCCACCATTAGGATAAGCAATACCGCAACGGCGAATACGCCCATCTCGCCCGTGGACATCATCCGGAATGTGTTACCTATCGCCTGGGGCATGCGGGCAACGATACCGGCAAAAATGATCAGGGATATCCCGTTGCCGATGCCGCGTTCGCTGATTTGCTCGCCCAGCCACATGATAAATGCGGTACCGGCCGTCAAAGTAATAGCGGTTAGCAGACGGAACGCCCAGCCGGGTTCGATCACCACCGGAAGATTTCCCGGGGCCGACATGTTTTCAAGCCCGATACTGATGCCAAAGCCTTGGACAAAAGAAAGCACCACGGTCCCGTAACGGGTATATTTGGTAATTTGACGCCGGCCCTGCTCCCCTTCTTTGGACAACTTCTCTAAATGGGGGATCACAACGGTCAGAAGCTGTAGGATAATTGATGCGCTGATGTAGGGCATAATGCCCAGGGCAAAAACCGACATCCTGACCAGCGCCCCGCCAGAGAACATATCGAAGATGCCGAATATGGTATCCTGATGGCTGGCGAAAAACTCCGCCAACGCATTCGCATTGACTCCCGGCGTCGGAATATGGACGCCAACGCGATATACCAGGAGAAATCCAAAAGTGATCAGAATACGCCGTTTGAGCTCGGGGATTTTTAAAATATTGCCGACACCGGCCCCTGTTACGCCTCCTGCTGCTGCCATAGTTAACCAACCTCGACTTTGCCGCCGGCAGTTTCAATTTTTTCTTTGGCGCTTTTGCTGGCGGATTCAACCTGAAGCGTCAATGATACGTTAAGGGCGCCCTGGCCCAAAACCTTCACAGACTTCGCCTTTCGCGAGACCAAGCCCGCCGCCATCAATTCATTCCGATCTACTACGGCGCCGTTTTCAAACCGGTTCAGATCCCGGACATTTACGACCTCCACCGGATTCTTAAAAATATTTTTAAACCCCCGCTTCGGCAGGCGCCGATGCAGCGGCATCTGGCCGCCTTCAAAACCCGGGCGCACGCCTCCGCCGGATCGGCTATTATGGCCTTTGGTGCCACGGCCGGCCGTCTTCCCCAACCCGGAGCCGACGCCGCGGCCCTTTCTTTTCCGGTTTTTCCTGGCACCATCTGCTGGCGACAATTCATGCAGTCTCATCCTATTCCTCCACTTTTACCATATGTGATACTTTGGCAATCATTCCGCGGGTCGCCGGGTTATCCGGAAGCTCGACGGACTGGTTGAGTTTCCTGAACCCCATGCTGCGGAGGACTTTCCGGTGTTTTTCAGACCGACCGTTCATGCTTTGTATCATCGTAATCTTCAGCTTGTCCGCCATCTGTCCTAAATCTCCTCAAGTTCTAAGCCGCGCTTGGCAGAAACCGATTCACGGCTTTGCAGGCTCTTGAGCCCTTCAACCGTCGCCTTGACAACATTATGCGGATTATTGGTCCCCAAGCATTTGGTAAGGATATTTTCCACGCCGACCGCCTCGAGTACAGCGCGTACGGCACCGCCGGCGATAACGCCGGTACCCCGGGAAGCCGGTTTTAATAGAACCCGTGCCGCACCGAATTTACCCGTAACCTCATATGGAATCGTCCCATCGACAATCGGCACCTCGACCATGCTCTTTTTGGCTTTTTCCATCCCCTTGCGAATGGCTTCCGGCACCTCATGCGCCTTGCCCAGAGCGTTTCCGACGCTGCCTTGACCGTCGCCGACCACCACTATGGCGCTAAAGCTGAAGCGGCGCCCGCCCTTATGGACTTTCGCCACCCGGCTGATATGAACGACTTTATCAATATATAGATTTTCGTCTGTTTCCTTCTTAAGCAAGCCAACGCCTCCTTTTTACTTTTAAAAATCCAAGCCCGCTTCGCGCGCACCCTCGGACACGGCCCTGACCCGTCCATGATACATAAACCCCCCGCGGTCGAAGACAACTGCCCGTATCCCCTTTTCAGATGCCCGTTCCCCGATTCGTTTGCCGATAAAATTTGCCGCCGCAACCTTGCTTTCAAATTTCTCGCCCTTCCGGATATCCGGCTCCATGGTTGAGGCCGATACCAGGGTAACCCCCCGGGTATCATCAATGATCTGGGCGTAGATGTGTTTGGAGCTCCTAAAAACGCAAAACCTTGGTCGCTCCGGGGTGCCCGTCAGCTTCATTCTTATGCGTTTTTTCCGTTTGAGTCGCAGCGCTTTTCTGATATTTGGTGAACCCATATGTATATAACCCTTAATGCATCAATCCATTAATCTATCATCAACCTATTTCGCGGTTTTCCCGGCCTTTCGCTGGATAGTCTCCTCGGCATACTTGACACCTTTGCCCTTATAGGGCTCCGGGGGCCTCAGCTGCCGGATCGAAGATGCCGTGTATCCCAAAAGCTCTTTATTGTAGCCCTCCAGCCGAATCACGTTTTTTTCCACTTTGGCTGAAATACCTTCCGGCAGTTCAAAATAGATTGGATGCGAATGCCCGAGATGAAACTCCAGCCCCTTATCTTTGAGTTCTGCCCGGTATCCGACCCCGTTGATTTCAAGCACCCGTTCGAACCCTTGATTGACGCCATGCACCATATTGGCGATCAATGCCCGGGTCATTCCCCAGATTGCTTTGGCTTTCTGATCATTTCGTTTTACACTCACCGTAACCGCCGAATCCGTTATATCAAGCGCCGCATCCGGATGAACGGTCATTGACAGCGTGCCTTTCTGCCCCTGAACGCTCAGCACGCGGTCCTTATATGTAATTGTGGTCTTCTCGGGTATCTGAATCGGTTTTTTCCCCACTCGAGACATGGTCTTCTCCTTGCCTACCAGATATTACAAAGGATCTCACCGCCGACTTTTTCGTTTCTTGCCTGTTTGTCTGTCATGACGCCCCTTGAGGTAGACAGAATAGAAACGCCAAGCCCCTTTAGAACCGGCCTGATTTCCTTGCTGTTCACATAGACCCGCCGGCTCGGCTTGCTCACCCTTTGCAGTCCATATATGATATGCTGATTGTTTTTATCGTATTTCAAGTATACGCGGATAATTCCCTGCTTATTATCCTTGATAAACTTGTAGTTCCGGATGAACCCTTCGTCCTTGAGTACCCTGGCCATCGCCGTTTTCAAATTCGACCCCGGCATATCGACGCTGGGATGACGGGCGCGCCCGCCGTTGCGTATCCGGGTAAGCATATCCGCTATAGGATCACTCATTGTCATCAATCTTTCTCCATCCTGTTAACCTTATGTGGCTCTATTGTGCGAGTCGTCAACCTACCAGCTTGACTTCTTGACACCCGGAAGCAGCCCCTCTGAAGCAAACTTGCGAAAACAGAGACGGCAAATACCGAATTTCCGGATATAGCCCCTCGAACGCCCGCAGATCGGACATCGGTTATGCTGCCGGACTGAAAATTTGGGGCTTTTCGCTGCCTTCTCCCTGAGCGCTTTTCTTGCCAAACCAGCCTCCTTAAAAAAATTAATTTCTAAATGGCATGCCCATCAGCCTGAGCAGCTCTTTGCCTTCTTCATTGTTTCTAGCCGAAGTAACGATCGTGATGTTTAAACCTTTCAATGTATCGATTTTATCATAATCGACTTCCGGAAAAATAATCTGCTCTTTAATGCCCAGTGTATAGTTTCCCTTTCCATCAAAAGCCTTTCCTGATACCCCCCGGAAATCGCGAACGCGGGGCAAGGCAAAATTGACGAGCCGATCGAAAAAATCATACATCCGGCGGCGTCTTAAGGTAACCATGCAACCGATCGGCATCCCTTCGCGCACCTTAAAGGCCGCGACGGATTTTTTCGCCCGTGTTATCACCGGGGCCTGGCCGGTTATCTCCTTGAGCTCTTCCTGGGCCGAGTCGAGCACCTTGATATTCTGGATCGCTTCACCGAGGCCCATATTTAAAACGATCTTTTGCAGTCTCGGTACTTCCAGCCGGTTCTTGTATGCAAATGTCTCGATTAGCTGGGGGAGCACCTCATTGTCATAATACTGCTTAATAGCCATTTCGCTTATTCCTCCGGCAATCTTTGCTACGACGCATCGATAATTTCATTGCATTTCCGACAGATCCGTACCCGCTTGCCGTCCTCGAGTTGATGCATCTTCGTACGAACAGGGGTCATGCATTTATTGCATACCAGCATCACATTGGACCAGTGGATAGCGGCTTCACCCTCCACGATCCCTCCCTGTTTGTTCTTGTCGCTCGGCCGGGTATGCCGCTTGACGGAATTGACATTTTCAATCAGGATGCGGTGCTTATTTGGATAGACATCGATGACCTTACCGATTTTTCCCTTATCCTTGCCGGCGATCACCTTGACCTTATCGTTTTTTTTGATCTTTACCTTGCTCTTACCCTTATTCATATCTGGCCTCTCCAAACCTTAAAGCACCTCGGGTGCCAGCGATATAATTTTCATAAACCGGTGTGCACGGAGTTCTCTCGCCACAGGCCCAAAAATTCGGGTACCGATGGGCTCCCTTTGAGCATTTATCAAAACCGCCGAGTTCTCATCAAACCGAATGAAAGAGCCGTCCGGACGGCGAATCTCCTTTTTGGTCCGCACCACGACCGCTTTGAGGACGTCGCCTTTCCTGACTTTCGAATTCGGCATTGCCTGCTTGACCGAGACCACGATGATATCCCCGATGCTGGCATAGCGCCGCCTGGAGCCCCCCAGCACTTTTATGCAGGAGACCACTTTTGCCCCCGAGTTATCTGCGACAGACAACATTGTTTCAGCCTGTATCATTTTTGATATCCTTTAATCATCAAACCGCTTTTTCAATTATCTGACTCACCCGCCATCGCTTGCGCCGGCTCAGTGGCCGGGACTCCGTAATCAGCACCCGGTCTCCAACGCCACAGGAATTCTGCGAATCATGGGCGGCATATTTAGTCCGTCGCCGCAGATATTTTCTGTAGACCGAATGAATCACATATCGATCCACTCTGACCGTGACCGTCTTATCGGATTTATTGCTTAAAACAGTTCCGACCAGTTGCCTGCGTTTGCCTCTTTCTTTGTCTGTCATAGCTCTATATACCGTTTATCTGATGTTTAGTTCCCGTTCCCGTTTGACCGTTCTAAGCCGCGCGATATCGGACTTAACCTGCCGGAGACGTTTAATATTCTCAAGTTGCCCCGTTTCATGCTGGAAACGCAAATTAAAATAGGACTCGACCATATCCTGCAGCTTCTTGTTCAACTCGTCACCGTTTAGCTCTCTGATTTCATTTGGTTTCATTACATTTCGTGCCTTTCAACAAACTTGGTTTTGATCGGGAGCTTATGTGCCGCCAGCCGCAACGCCTCTTGGGCCAAATCCCTGGGAACGCCTTCCATTTCGTATAGGATGCGTCCGGGTTTGATAATGGCCACCCAACCCTCGGGGGCACCTTTTCCTTTACCCATCCGCACTTCGGCCGGTTTTTTGGTGTACGGTTTATCAGGAAATATTCGAATCCACATTTTCCCGCCCCGCTTAACCCGGCGGGTCATGGCGATACGGGCCGCCTCGATCTGCTTGGAGGAAATTTCCCCACATTCCACCGCCTGAAGGCCGTAGTCCCCAAAATTCAACCGTGAGCCCCGATAGGCCTTGCCCTTCATCCGGCCCTTCTGCTTCTTTCGATATTTTACTCTTTTGGGGCTTAGCATCTATTCGACTCTCCTCATATCAATGGTTCTTTTCAGATTACTGGCTTTCACTCTCCAGCTGCTCATCGCTTAAGATCTCGCCTTTAAAAATATAGACCTTCACGCCTATCGTGCCATAGGTCGTGTTGGCGTTGGTAAACCCGTAGTCAATATCCGCCCGAAGGGTATGAAGCGGAATCCGGCCCTCTTTGTACCATTCCACCCGGGCCATTTCAGCGCCGCCCAACCTGCCGGAACAGATAATTTTAATCCCCTGCGCGCCAAACCGCATGGCCGAGGAAACCGCCCGTTTCATCGCCCGACGGAATGCCACCCGTCGAACCAGTTGATTAGCAACATTTTCTGCGACTAGTTGGGCGTCGACTTCCGGTTTCCGAACCTCCTGTATATCCACCAGGACTTCATGGGAAACCATCTTCTCGAGCTCCTTTTTTAAAGCCTCTATCTCAGCCCCCTTTTTACCGATGATGATCCCGGGCCGGGCCGCGTATATCCGGAGTTTTATCCGTTTCGTGGATCGTTCGATGTCGATTTTTGACACACCGGCATGCTGCAATTTTCTCTTTAAATAGGTTCTTAGTTTATAATCCTCCAGAACATATTTATGATAATCTTTGCCGGCATACCAACGGGAGCCCCAGCTACGGACGATCCCTAGCCGCATACCAATTGGATTGACTTTCTGGCCCAATTTTCCTCCTCTTTTATTTACCCTTCGGCAACGATCACGGTAATATGACTCGTTCGTTTCAATATGCGGGTCGCCCTGCCTCTCGCCCGCGCCCGGAACCGTTTAAGCATGGGACCTTCATCAACGATAATATTCTTTATCATCAATGCGTCGATATCCATATCCCCCCGCTGGTCCGCATTGGCGATTGCCGATCGAAGAATTTTTTCAACAATGCCAGATGCTTTTTGGGGCATGAATTTCAACTGATTCAACCCCGCCTCTACCGGCTGGCCCTTCATGGCCCCGATGGTTCTGCGAACCTTCTGCGGGGATATACGCATATACTTGCCTGTTGCCCGTGCCTCCATTTTAGGACATCCTAACCAAATTTATGAGGTTACCGTTTCATTTTCGTTTTTTTGTCGCCGGCATGCCCGTAGAAAATCCTCGAGGGGGAAAACTCGCCGAGCTTATGCCCCACCATGTTCTCTGAAATAAAGACCGGAACGAATTTCTTGCCATTATGCACTGCAAGCGTCAATCCCACCATTTCTGGAACGATTGTGGAACGGCGGGACCAGGTTTTTATGACCTTGCTGCTTCGCGAAGCCTGCGCTTCATTGACCTTTCTGAACAATTTCGGTTCAATGTAAGGACCCTTTTTTATTGACCGCGGCATACCTTCACTGCTCCTGATATTGCTGTATCGATTAATCTCAAAGTTTACCGTTTCTTCCGACGCTTCACGATCAGGCGATCGCTTTTCTTTCTACTTCGGGTTCTCAAGCCTTTCGTCGGCTTGCCCCACGGGGTGCATGGATGCCGGCCGCCTGATGATCGGCCTTCACCGCCGCCCATGGGATGATCCACCGGATTTTTTACGACCCCCCGGACCTTCGGGCGTCTGCCCAGCATCCGGGTTCGTCCGGCTTTTCCAAGGGATACGTTAACATGATCGATATTGCCGATCTGCCCGATGCTGGCCCGACAATTTTGCAAAACCATCCGGACCTCACCGGAAGGAAACCGGATAGTGGCATATTTGCCCTCTTTCGCCGTCAGCTGGGCATAGCCACCCGCACTTCTAACCATCTGCCCGCCACGACCGGCACGGAGCTCAATATTGTGTATTTGAGTCCCCAGCGGGATATTTTTGAGCGGCAGCGCATTACCCGGTCTGATCTCCGCATCCGGCCCCGACATCAGCTGATCACCGACTTTCACTTTGACGGGGGCCAGTATATAGCGTTTTTCCCCATCCATATAGTGCAGAAGAGCAATTCGGGCGGACCGGTTGGGATCATACTCGATGGCCGTCACTTTGGCCGGCACACCGTCTTTTTCCCGCTTAAAATCAATCAGCCGATACTGTCGTTTGTGACCGCCTCCGCGATAGCGGATGGTCATCCGGCCATTCGCGTTCCGGCCGCCGGATTTTTTAATAACCCTCAGCAGCCGCTTTTCCGGCTCCGTCTTGGTTATCTCATCAAAGGTCGCATATTCCTGAAACCGGCGCCCTTGTGATGTCGGTTTGACTCGTTTTAATGCCATTTATCGTCTCCTCACTTAAACGCCTTCGAAAAAATTGATCCGGCTGCCGGGCATCAACGTAACAATGGCCTTTTTCCAATTTTTTTGCCGGCCGAGGATTCGTCCGCGTCGCTTGATCTTGCCCTTTACATGCATGGTGCGAACGGATTGGACTTTGACTTCGAAAATTTTTTCAATCGCTTTCCGGATTTCGACCCGGTTGGCCTTCGGATCAACCTCGAATGATACTTTATTGTGCGACTCTTTCTGCAGATTGGTCTTCTCCGTATCAATGGGCCCTTTTATAATATCATAAGTTCTCATGCGGCCAACCTCCCCTCAATCAACTTTATAGAAGGCTCCAATAAAACAAGATGCTTGTGATTCAAAATATCATAAACATTCAGGCCTTCTACCCGCAGAACCTTTGCACCGGGAATATTTCTGGCGGATAGCTCCAGCGTACTGTCCTTCTTATCAATAACGATGAGTGGTTTCTCCAGTTCGAGCGCATCCATCGCCGAGGCGACGGTTTTCGTCTTTATCCGATCCATTTCGAATTTGTCAAGGACAACCAGCGTCTCCGCCTGCAGCTTGCTACTGATCGCCATTCTAAGCGCCAGGCGCCGGGCCTTTTTGGGTATTTTAAACGCATAGGAGCGGGGCTCCGGTCCAAAGGTTACCCCCCCGCCTTTGAGCAAAGGGCTTTTGACATCTCCCCGCCGGGCCCGGCCGGTCCCCTTCTGGCGAAACAGCTTGACGCCACTTCCCTTGACATCAGAACGATGTTTCACAGATGCGGTGCCTTGCCGCCTGGCGGCCGTCTGCATTCGGACCACGTCATGGAGCACGCTTTTTTTAACCGCTACATTAAATATGCTGTCGGGCAGTTCAACCTCTGATACTTTGCCACCCTGAATATTTTTGACTTCAACGACAGCCATGATTTGCCTCATTTTCTCTGATTTTATAGGATATCTATTATCGACGCTTTTTGATTTCCAGCCGACCGCTTGCCGGTCCGGGAATCGCCCCTTTGACGAGAATCAAGTTGTCGTCCGGCCGAATATCGACGATCTCAAGATTTTTGACCGTCTGCCGGGCATTACCGTATCTGCCGGGCAGCTTCTTGCCCTTGGCCACTTTTGACGGCCAGGCGCTCATTCCGATTGCGCCGGGGAGGCGATAGTTTCTGTTCCCATGGGTTTTGGGGCCCCGATGAAATCCGTGCCGCTTAATGACACCGGAGAATCCCCGGCCTTTAGTCGTTCCAGAGACTTCGATACGCTCGCCGACGGAAAACATCTCGAGCGTGACTTCCTGGCCGAGCTGGAAATCATCGGGATTTTCCACCGAAAACTCCCCTATCTCGGCAAAACATTTATCCCCGCTCTTGGCGAAGTGCCCCTGCAGCGGCTTGTTTACCCGGTTCTTTTTCTTCTCCCCGAAGCTCAGCTGTAAGGCATCGTATCCGTCATTTGCCTTGGTTTTTATCTGGGTGACCGTACAGGGGCCGGCTTCAATCACTGTTACCGGCAAATAGCGGCCATCATGGCCAAAATATGACGTCATCCCCAGTTTTCTACCTAGTAATCCGTTGCTCATAGCCGTCACCCAATTATACCTACAGTTTAATATCGACGTCCACACCCGGCGACAGGTCAAGCTTCATCAAGGCATCCACAGTCTGCTGCGTGGGATCCTGAATATCTAAAAGCCGTTTGTGGGTCCGGACTTCAAACTGCTCTCTTGACTTTTTGTTCACATGGGGTGAACGCAGTACAGTGTATTTGTTGATCCGTGTGGGCAGGGGGATCGGTCCAACGATCTTTGCCCCTGTTTTCCGGGCCGTATCCACAATATCCCGGGCGGACTGATCAAGCAGTTTATGGTCGTATGCTCTTAAGCGTATTCTGATTTTTGAATTTGTTATCATAGAATATCATCTCTCAGGTTTATTCGATGATTTCACTGACGACGCCGGCACCGACCGTCCGGCCGCCTTCACGGATCGCAAACCGAAGCTCCTTCTCCATCGCGATCGGCGTGATCAGCTCCGCCTTGATCTTGACATTATCGCCCGGCATCACCATCTCCACTCCTTCCGGTAAAGTCAATACCCCCGTTACATCCGTCGTCCGAAAATAAAACTGCGGCCGATAACCACTGAAAAACGGCGTATGCCGACCTCCCTCATCCTTGCTCAATACGTAGACCTCGGCCTCAAACTTCGTGTGCGGCGTGATCGACTTCGGCTCGGCAACCACCTGCCCGCGCTCTACATCGTCGCGCTTGATTCCTCGTAGCAAAAGCCCCACGTTGTCACCGGCCTGACCCTGGTCCAAAATCTTCCTGAACATCTCAACGCCCGTGCACGTCGTGCTGAGCGTCTCACCAAAGCCCACTATCTCCACCTTGTCGTTGACCTTGATCACGCCGCGCTCCACACGACCCGTCACAACCGTGCCCCGGCCGGAAATCGAAAACACATCCTCGACCGGCATCAGAAACGACTTGTCCACATCCCGCTCCGGCTCCGGAATAAAATCATCTATCGACTCCAACAGCTCCCAAAGACACTTGGTCTCCTCTCCGTCCGGATCGTCGGATTCCAACGCCTTCAATGCGCTGCCGCGAATGATCGGCGTCTCATCACCGGGAAAATCATAGGAGCTCAACAGCTCGCGAAGCTCCAACTCCACCAGCTCGACTAGCTCCTCGTCATCCACCTTGTCGCACTTGTTCAAAAAAACCACTATCTGCGGCACCCCGACCTGACGCGCCAGCAAAATGTGCTCCCGCGTCTGCGGCATCGGACCGTCATCGGCCCCCACCACCAGGATCGCCCCGTCCATCTGGGCCGCTCCCGTGATCATGTTCTTGATATAGTCCGCATGGCCCGGACAGTCCACATGCGCATAATGCCGCTTCTGCGTCTGATACTCCACATGCGCCGTGGCAATCGTGATCCCCCGCTCCTTCTCTTCAGGCGCCTTGTCAATCTTGTCGAATGCCACGTACTCGGCCATCCCCTTTAATCCACAGTGCTTCGTTATCGCTGCCGTCAATGTCGTCTTGCCATGGTCAATGTGACCCACCGTTCCTACGTTTACGTGCGGCTTCGTCCGCTCAAACTTCTGCTTTGACATCTTAACTTCCTCCCCGTTCTTTGCGGCACCCTGTTTATACTTTTAAAAAACGGTCTATAGTTAAACTGATTGCCTGCCTCTGTCAGGGCGATTCAGAAAATGGAGCCCACGACCGGACTTGAACCGGTGGACCTCTTCCTTACCAAGGAAGCGCTCTACCGACTGAGCTACGTGGGCCGAACGAAATATAGGTTCAAGTGGAGCGGGAGACGAGACTCGAACTCGCGACATCCAGCTTGGAAGGCTGAAGCTCTACCAACTGAGCTACTCCCGCCTGAAGCATTGCCTCAATATTGAGAAAACGTCTCCATTTTCTTACTTCCAAGAATTTCCAGTGACGTAGTTACCGATTCCAAACCCCTGGAATCTCCTACATGCATCCGTTAAATAGTACCCATTTATAAATGGCTGATTCGCCCAATTTCTGTATCAGGCTCAAATTTTAATCCTCAAAATACTTCGCGTATGCCTGCGGTTAAAATTTTCGCCTTCCTTGAACTTGAACAAACTATCCTACCTAAATTGAGCGTTTCATTTTGATCAAAAAATTTGAAACCCTCCGGGATTTCCAATTTCACAGCATCTACTGCGTCAAATGATGACTCGCATAGACAACTATCGCTCGACATCATTTTCCTTGTATGTGCGGTAAACTTGAAAATCGCTCAATTTAGGTCCTATTTATGGACGGACACTAAATATGTGTGTGGTGGTGGGGGGAGGATTCGAACCTCCGAAGGCTGCGCCGGCAGATTTACAGTCTGCTCCCTTTGACCGCTCGGGAACCCCACCCAATTTCTATTCTGGAGCCAGCGGAGGGATTCGAACCCCCGACCAACTGATTACAAATCAGTAGCTCTGCCGACTGAGCTACGCTGGCCTGTCTTTTTTAACTCATCGACAAAAATTAAGGCAACCAGCGCTTTTCGTCAATCTCAGGCTATTTGAACCAGCGCCGCTCAATGGTTGACAATTCATATAATGGCCAATACACGGGTACGCTATTTATGTATTGAGCTATTCACCACAGCCCAATAAGCAACCATCCAAAGTATAATTTGATTTTTATAAACTTGAATAAATGGATTGTCAATTTTTTTCTTTATATTTTTTTAATTTTTGGTTCGCACATTCGATGCCAGCATTTTCTTTCCGCCTGCCAGCATCCGACCCATATTTTAACCCCTTGACACGCAAGGGATTTTCAAGTACTCACGTTCAAAGCTATTTTAAACCTAACTTAAAAATCGCTCAACATAGGTTAAACAGTAATGTTTTTCCATTGCGTTTTTATAAAATTTAGGTATATGCCATATCAATCATTGAGACGCAAGAAAAATCACAAACGGGCGTAAAATAAAAATATATGTTAAATGAGGGTGTTATGCCGTATATAGGATCCTATGTCCGCAGGCCTTACCGCCTGCGCGCGTTACTCATCGCGTTGCTTATATCGATGCTCGCCGGGTGCGGCAGCTTTTCAATCCAACCCGGAAAGGCCGACCCCTCTGATAAAAATCCCCAGGCAATGGATGCATCGGATACACCCCCTTTATCTGAGAACGATTCGGCCCATCCCGTGAACAAAGAGCCGAATCCGGAGCTTCTGGCCTATGCTAAAACAAATGGCGTCGATTGCCTCAACCCGATCCCAGCTAAAGACCAGTTGACAAGCCAATCCGGAGATGAATCCCCAGCTGCTGAAGATGAAACCGAGGCCGAAATTCAAACCGAGCTCGACCAGGCGATGGAGTATTACCAGGCATCACAGAATTTCTGGCAGCAGGGAGAGCTCGACAATGCCCTCCATGCCCTTGACCAGGCATATGAACAGATTATTGACGTGGATCCGTCTGATCAGCCCAAATTAATCCAGCAAAAAGATGACCTCAGATATATGATATCCAAACGGATCCTTGAGATCTATGCATCGCGTCACACAACGGCCAAAGGCAACGGCAATGCGATACCCCATGAGATGAACCCGCATGTCAGAAAAGAAGTCAAACGGTTTACCGAGGGCAAAGGCCGCCAATTTTTCATTAACTCATACATTCGTTCAGGCAGATACCGCCCCTATATCCTCGAGGCCCTGAAAAAGGCCGGGTTGCCCGAGGAGCTTTCCTGGCTGCCGCTGATTGAAAGCGGATTCAAAATCAGAGCCCTTTCAAACGCCCGGGCACTTGGACTCTGGCAATTCATATCTTCAACCGGCTATAAATTCGGTCTTAAACGGAACCGATATATTGATGAACGCTTGGATCCCTATAAATCGACCCATGCCGCCATCGCCTATCTCAAAGAGCTTCACGGCATCTTTGGTGACTGGACAACCTGCATGGCTGCCTATAACTGCGGCGAGCATCGCGTCCTGAGAACCATTAGAAACCAGAATATCAACTACCTGGATAATTTCTGGGATCTATACCGGCTCCTGCCCAGCGAAACCGCCCGGTATGTACCCAAATTCCTGGCCGCATTACACATTATCGACAATCTGGAAAAATACAACATGGCCGATATTCAAGTTGAGCCCCCCATACAGTTTGAGACCCTCACCATTGAAAAGCAGGTATATTTAAAAGATATCGCCGAAGCCATTAACGTCAAAAAAGAGACCCTGCTTGATCTAAACCCGGAATTAAGATACAAACTGCTTCCCGAGGATGCCTATGAGCTGAAAATACCACCGGGCAAGAAAGAGCCCCTGCTTGCCAAACTTGAGCATATCCCGGAATTTACCCAGGTTACGCCCGGCATCGTTTATCATCGGGTACGCCCCGGCGAGACGCTCTCCACAATTGCCAGCCGCTACCACACGTCAGTCAATCAGATTGCGTTTTACAATAACATCCACCGCCGAAACTATATCGTCGCCGGCAAAATTCTAAAAATTCCCCAAACAAGCAGGTTCGGAGCCGGCAGCGCGGATACGGAGCCCAAAATCATCACCTATAAAGTCCGTCGCGGCGACTCCCTGTGGACGCTTGCCAAACGTTATAAGACCACGACCAAAAAAATTCAGACGCTGAATAATCTTGATACGGCCAACCTGTATATCGGCCAGACCCTGAAAATTCCAACAGGCTTCCAGTACGCCATGGATGTTTACCGGGTGAAATCCGGCGATACCCCTTTTTTAATTGCCAAACGGCACAATATGGATTTAGACTATTTTTTGAGGATCAACAATCTTACCAGAAAGAGCAAAATCTATCCCGGTCAAAACCTATATGTAAAGTAGCCCCCGTAGCTCAGTGGATAGAGCAATGGATTCCTAATCCATGTGCCGCAGGTTCGATCCCTGCCGGGGGCACCAACTGTTGCTCTTTTTCAGTCCCTGTTTTCCTGAACCTATATCCGAGATCTTGCACGCCTTTTAGAGATGGCAAAGTAAATATGACAAAAATAAAATATTTACAAAGAGCTGCCACCGCGCTCTTCACTGTTTTCCTTCTCGGTTTTACCTACCTGGCGCTGACCCCGATCGCCCATAGGGTTTCCACCCTCTGCTGGGACAAGGCAAACCATCTGGCCGCCTATTTGTGTTTGGGTATTCTCGCGGACATCGCATTTCTGACCGGAAGAAAGAAAAAAGTAAAGCTCTGTTTGCTTTTCCTATATTCGGTATTTATCGAGGTGGCTCAACATTTTATCCCCGGTCGGCATTTTTCGGGCTTCGACATGCTCGCCAACGCCCTGGGGCTCATTCTTGCCTATATAGCGTTGCGATTTTTCCATAGAACATACCTCTATGAAACATTTAAGCATCATCAATAGGACGTCGATGGATTACCGGCCTCGTTTGTTTTCAACTCAATGGGCGAAAAGGAGGGCTTGCCAAAACTAAAAGGCCTCATTTGCCGGACTTGCTCAACGCGATCAACCGATAGACCACCATACCGGCCAGCCATACCGCATCCTCCGGGGAAAGATAGCTGCCGACGGTGCAATCAAAAAGTATATTGGCCTCCGGAGCAAACTCCTCATCGCCCTCCCACAGTATCAACTGCAGGGGGACCTTTGGCAGCACGCTAAATTCGTAACCGACATCTCCGTTGTCTATGGGGGTACCCCCAATCTTCTCCGCAGACTGAGACAATCCGCCGGTATTGCTGCCGAATACTTTCTTCAAAGGATCAATCGCCCGTTTGACAAAGGTGCTGTAGTAAAATGCGGCACCGGGGATCTCGCGATACGCGATCCATTCGCCGGATACGGGAACCTTTTGCATGGCCACCATATAATGAAGGATAAGGACCTGCTCCAGGATGGGCACCTCGGCCTCGGCATCGTCTACATCGAAAAAAGTGAAATCAGGAAATGACGCTTGATAGGTCCTTGTCAAAAACGGAATAGTAAACGTATTTCCGCCTGTTACCTCAAAATCCGAACAGGCGGCAATTTCATTGAAAGGGTAGCCGGAAAGCTGTTCTACGGCAATTTTTTTCGCATTAAAATAATCATCCACCCGCGGCATCAGAATACCTCTCTTTAAACAAAAAGCCCCACCTGTTATTCAACAGCGTGAGGCTTACCATTTTAATAAATGTAAAGGGTAATAAACCAGGTCTATCCTGGTGCATTAAAGTTCAAGCCAGGAATCCGAATAGAGCTTTCGTCCCAGAATCACTTCCACTGTTTTAACATAATCGGCCATTTCCTTGGAAAGCTCACTGATCGGAGGCTGTTCGTTGTCCGTTGTTTTATTAATGATATCGACGATATCCTGGCGTCTGCCCTTGGCGATATCGGTCAGTACGTCATCCAGAGGATCAGAAATGACGGAGTACATACCTGAGCGTTCAAGCATAACCATATAGGTCTGGTTTAAAATGGGACGCAAATGGGCGGGAACGCCGTTTGAGATATTGGAAAGCCCGCACGTACTTTTCGCACCCGGCGCAAAATCCTGCAGCATATCATAGAACTTCATCATCGGCTCTACCTGGTCCTGCTGGACGTTTACCGGGGTCACAACGCCATCCACCCAGATTTTTTCATTGGCAATCCCTGCTTCATTTGCGTAGTAGACGAGTTCTACACAAAGCGCGGCGCGCTCGTTTTCGTCCCTGGGAAGGCCCTCCGGCCCCCACATAAGGGCGATAAAATCCGCATTGTACTCCGCTGCAATCGGCACCATCTTTTCATACCGTTCCGGACGGCACATAATGGAGTTGATCAGCGGCGGCTGCGGGGTCTCCTTATACACCTTCAATCCGGCTTCAATCGCATCAATATTCGATGTATCGAGCACCAATGGGACGTCGGGTACAACCTCCTGAACGGTCTGCACCACCCAGGGCATCAACTCGACGCCATCCTTTTTGGAGGGGCCGAGGTTAATATCGATATAATCCATCCCCTTTTCTTTCTGTAACAGGGCCTCATCCTGAATGGGCTTAGCATCGCGAGCTTTAAGGGCCGCACCGATTGTCTTGCCCATCACGTTTAGACTCTCACCAATAAGAAGCATAAACCAACCTCCATTTCTAGTTTAAAAATCATTATAGCAGCTTGCACAAAAAAACGGATATCACCCGCCTTCGATTAGCACAAACTGCTATAACGCCCCCTTGTTATAGGTTTATCTACCTTTCAGAAATGCCGCAATATGAGCGGCCTCACGCGGCCCCACGGTGACCGTCCAGCCCGGCAGCTCATCTTCCATCTCACCGACAATGGCAGCCGCATAACCCGGAATGATGATCTCCTTGTGGCTGATTTTGTCAGCAATACCGCTTTTGTTGACGAACATACCGACATCGTCCCCGGAGAAGCTCCCGGCTGCCCATGCAGTCAATACTGAAAGGCCTTCAGTATCCTTGACCAGCAGCCAGCTGGATACTTTGCTGCCTTCAATTTCACCGGATACGACAAAATAGGTAAGGGCAAAATTGGTCGTAATCATCACCGGCGAATTCTCGTCCGGCTTGCCGATTTCATAGATTCCTTCCTCCATTGTCATCGGCCGCTGCGGGTCGGTGTAGATGTTCAGGCGCTCAAGCAGCAGGGGGAAAAGACTTTCTGCAGTAAAATCAGAAAGAACAGTGATGGCCCCATATTTGGCAATAAACATGGCTGATATAATTGTTTCCATATCCAGATTGGAAGCCATTTCACAGGGAAACGTAATCGTCGGATAGCCCAGGGAGCGATTCGCCGCTTTTAGCGCCGCCCTGCGGATGGCTATCTGGTCCTGAAACGCCTGCTTTACTTCTCTGGAACCTGAATCAATGACCAGACGCTTGAGCCCCATATCGCCAAGCTTGTCTGTCAAAGGAATCAGGTTGTCAATGGAATCCGCCTTAACCGCAAGTGGCAGATCATTTTCCTTGGCCAGACTGCCAAAATCATCCACCGTCTTATCCGTAGCGGCATAGATCAGCGGCGCTTTGAATGCGCACGCTTCGACCCCGGCCTTCATCACATCGACATTTTCAGACATCAGGATCAAATTGAACTCGGATGTTTCGGCGATTGTTTTGGCCACTTTTGCAAACGCGTCCTTGTCCCCGTTCACGTCTTCCACGGCCACCATCTCTGGCCGCATATTGAAACCGACGCGCTCGAACTGGAAGGCGTTGTATGTCGTAAGTTTGGTCTTGAGGTCATCTTCCGAAATATCGGAGCCCACCTTTACAGCAATCGTGTTCTGGTTAAAAAAAGTCTTTTCATGCCGGAACAGTACGGTTTCTCCACCGATCGTACGCTTCCTGACGCCTTTTCCGATCTGTACAGGAAGTATCGGGGGGGCCGAGGCCTCCGCCAGCTGTTCCCTAGCTTCATCCGAGACATAGGGACATTGATCCAACTCCGCCTTGCCGGAAGCCAGCTGCATGGCAAATGCAAGACAGGTTGGATAGCCGCACTCCTTGCAGTTCGTCTGCGGAAGAAGCTTAAATATTTGAATACCGGTTAATGCCATTTTTTTCTCCTTCTATCATCCTATCATCAATCTTAAACAAGATTCACCCAATTCCGACTCCATCAACACGCTCAATACATTCAAAAGCGGGATAACCGATCAGTTATCCCGCCAAATCTGTCTGTCCGTCATCCCACGATGGATTCCAGCTCCATTGCCGGATGGCCCTTCTCCTTCAGAAAGGGAAGTACTTCTTCTTCCGTGGTGCCGACGGTTTCATCCGCAATTTTGTCATAAAAGTCCGGAACGCCCAATTCTTTCGCCCGTTCATCCAGGCGGTCCTTGATTTCCTCTTTCAGCCCCTTGGGCATCCAGACGACCCGGAGCAATCCGCCTTCGTCCTTATCTGTCGGACCATCGCCGCGGATAAATTTCCGCTGGGTAATATTGAACTTGGAGTGCCCCACGAAACCGGGGGTTGTGGCGCCACCGCCGATCACACCCGCCAGCGTCGTAAACTTCATGCCACAAGGGGTATCTCCGGCGTATTCCCGGTTGACCGTCATGACACCATTGCAGGTCGGCAAGACCGAGGCGATACATTCGCAGCACCCACAAGTCGTCATGGGGTCATGCACGATGGAGTAAAAATTGTAATGATCCACCGTACCCCGGGATGCTTTATAGACGAACTCATTTACCCCTTTCCACTGACCCAGGCGGGAATCAAGGCATTCCCCCTTTTGGATCGGCTGATTGGGGCCCGTAGGGTTGATTTCATATGACGCCCTGCAGTCCATCCAGTTGTATGCACCGCACAGGCCGGTTCGTTCGGGACTGATGGTACAAACATGGTTGGGCGCAAAGGACTGACACAGGGTGCAGGAATAGTAGGTTTCCACATCCTCGTCGCGCATGTTCTCGACCCGCTCGTCCCGCTGTTTATATTCTGCCCGGGCCGTTTTGGTAAGCTTATCGACATCCTCTTTCTTGGTATAGAGGGTCACCTGAACTTTATCCAGAATTTTACCAAAATCCTGATGCATCTTTGCATGGAGCACGATCCCGATATCCTTCAGGGTAAAGCCCTTTTCAATGGCTGACTTGCTCACCCGCACCCAGGAGATATCGCGTTGTCCAATATGCATGACGCCCTGGATATAGTTGACCAGATGATGAATCTGACGTTCCAGAATCGGTTCAAAATCGGTCTGGAATTCACGCCCTGCGATCTCGACATAGATACCCAGCGGCAGGGTATCGCCCTCCTTGATGTCCGTTACATCAGGGCCGACGACTTTGACCTCCTTGTCTTCGATGTCCTTCATTTCCGCCATTTTGACCAGCTCGGTGCACTGGGTCTTGCCGCCGCCCATCTGGGAATGCAGGTCGCCCTTGCGGACACGCTCGCCTTCATAGGCCGGGCCAAAGGCGCAGGGGATATCGATTTCAGAAACCTGAACCTTCAAACCGCGGACCTCGATTGAACGCTGGACGATTTCCTCCTCCGGAACATTGGCAACCACGTGCTCGTATGTACAGATTCCCGTGGGAAGGATTTCCGGAATATCCGTATTGGCGATGGTGGGGAAACCCCAGTTGACGCATCCGGCTGCCGCCACGCCCCATTCGGTACCGATATCGCCGAGCGCGTTGACGAATGCCAGAACCCGTTCTTTATTATAAAGGAGGTTCTTTTTATAGTCACCGGGCTGCACGCCGCCAAACGACATGGCGACACGGTTGGCGAACCCAAGCGCGAATGCAGCGGATGTAATATCCGGACCAAACGGTACGATACGGGTGTTCCATCCAATCTGGACATCCTCTTCAATCAACTGATCGATTATGGAAGTTCCGCGATGGCTCGCCGCACAGAAAATATAGAGGTCCCGTTTCTGATATTCTTCAATAATCTTTTTGGCCATGGCCGAGCTCGAAGCGGCGCCAACAATTGCGGCAAATCCGGATGTAGAGCCGTCGACGAATTCTACCCCGCGTTTTCGCAGGATAATATCATCTGCCGGTCCCAGCCATTTCTTCCCGTTTTCCAGATCCGGGTCCTCATAAGGATAGTAAAATTCCGGATCCTGTACGATTCTTAACGCCTCCGCAATTTCACAGCTCAGAACCGCCGCCATCCCGGCATCCAAAAGGGGGCCGAGATACGGCAGATGATGCCTGCCTTTAATATGCGGCGGCAGCAGTTTTTTGGCAAACTCCAAAGGCTGCCGCAAATCTTCCAGTTTTTCGACCTTCAGACCGGTCAGCGAATAAATAATCGGCAGATAGTAGCCGGTATTTGGGAACTCAACCTTTGTATCGGCGCTATAGCTCTCCATCATCTGGTTATATGCCCCTTCTACTGAAGAGACGACCTTGTAGCCGCCCTGAATGGCAGCAAACGCAATTAGTTTAGACATATATTCCTCCTTCGTTGAGGATTTAAATCCTGTTCATAATCCACATTAAGCCAACTTGTTACTCTCGGCCATATCCTTCAAGAGGGTCTCTCTGGCCTTGTCAATGCCAAGATCCTTACGTTTCTGGTCGATATGGGCGATCATCTTCTGTGCATGCTTGATCGGATCCACCTCCAGATCCCACATGCCGCCATAAAGTTTTTCAAACTCTTTAAACAGATAGTCCTGGAATACCGGCGCCCCGGAGACGGGAAGGGTAACGCCGAATACCGTGTATACGCCGGAGCAGACAAAGTAATGGCCGATGCTGATCGCCTTTTCACTCATCCATTCCGGTGCGCTTCCGGCCACGGGCAGGTCACATATATCGCATCCGGCTGCATTGGCCACTTCGGTAGCCGCCAACAGGATCCGGCTGTTGTCGACGCAGGAGCCGACATGCAGAACCGGGGGGATCCCCACGGTTTCGCAGATTTCCTGCAGGCCCGGCCCGCAATAAACACCCGCGGCTTCAGGCGACATCAGGCCCTCCATGGCACAGGCGATACCGTTGCAGCCGGTCGACAAAACAAGGACGTCATTTCTGATCAGCTCTTTAACCACCTCGACATGGCCTTCATTATGCTTGGTCCTGGCGTTATTGCAGCCGACGACGCCGGCAATACCGCGGATCCGACCGTTTAAAACATTGGCCAGTAATGTATCATAGGTGCCCCGGAAGGTGCCGCCCAAGTGATAGGCGATCGACTCCACGCCAAAGCCAGCGACCTGAATGGCTGTTTCATTGGGAATCATGACCTCGGCCTTACGGTTTTCGTAATTATCGATAGTCATCTTGACGATTTTCTTGGCGTCTTCCATGGCGTGATCTTCATCAAACTCAATATGAATCGTATTTTCCTGCTCCATTTTAGCAATCGGCATGGTGGTGATCAGTTTGGTATGAAAACAGTTGGCCACACTGGCCACATTCTGCATGATGCATTGTACGTCAACGATCATGGCATCACAGGCGCCGGTGATAATGGCCAGTTCCTGCTGCAGGAAGGTGCCGATTGGCGGAATGCCATGCCGCTGGAGCAGCTCGTTGCCGGTGCAGCACATACCGCCGATCTGGATCCCCTTGGCGCCTTTGGATTTGGCATAATCGATCATTTCCTTGGATTGGGCGGCAGCCGTAATCATCTCAGAGAGAATCGGTTCATGGCCATGGAGCACCAGGTTGACATAATCCTCCTTCATCACGCCGAGATTGGCCTCTGCCTGGACCGGATAGGGCGCACCAAACAGAATATCCTGAAGGTCGGTAGCCAGCATGGAGCCTCCCCAGCCGTCGGCTATGGCTGCCCGGGAGCCCTGTTTGATAAGATTGCGGTAATCCTGGTCCACCCCTATATGGGTTCTGTGCATGATTTCAACGATTTCCCGGTCAATATTTCTCGGGACAACGCCTAGTTTCTGCCACTTTTCATAAAGCGGTTTGGGCGCCCGTTTGGCATAAATTAACTCACCATGGGGTTTGCCCCATTCATTTATTGCGGCCTCAGCCGTTTCTACAGCGATCTCGTCGATATCCCGATCCTTGACTTCGCCGTCGACTTCCACCGTCGTGTCCACGTCCAGCGCCTCAGCCACGATTTTAAGCTTGATTGGGTCTTTGATCTTGTAATTGTCATTTTCTTTCCGTGCGGCGGCCAGGAAAACTTCAGCCACACCCCGGCCGTGATCGGAATGCGCTGCCGCCCCGCCGGCGACCATCCGGATAAAATTACGGGCGCAGATAGTATTTGCAGTGGCCCCGCATACCCCCTTCCGGGTGTCCTCTCCTTGAATCCCCTCTTTGGGTAAGGGCAGACGGCATGGCCCCATCGAACAGTTTTTACAACAGATACCCTGGCGACCGATGTTACAGGGCTTTAGTCTTTCCGCCCGGTCAAATGCCGTATCAATGCCCAATTCCTGAGCCCGGGCGATCATCTGCTGGGAGGCTGGATCAGCCGATGCCTGCGCGGGATCCGCAAACTTCTCTTTTTTTTCTTTGCTTGCTTTTTCTTCTGCCATTAGAGGTTCCTCCTCTTGTTTTCAGGTTCAGTAAAAAGCCCCGGCAAAAGTTTTTTCAGCAGCTTTTTACCTTATATGCGATCAATCACCTATATTTTTTTATGCTCGCCGATGCACCATATCGAGCATTTCAACAATCTTGTCAAGCTGAGTTTTCTGCTCGGCAGCAGGTGTTTTGGCAATAGGCTCTTTACCTGAGGCCTCGGCCGCCTGCTTTTTCTTTCGCTCCTCGCGCTCCTTGGCCCTTTGTTCTCTTAAGGCCTCCTGTTCAGCCTCTATTTTGGCCCGCTCCTCGGCTTCCTTCTGCTTTTCAGCGTCTTGCGCAGCCTTTTTCTTTGCGGTTTTCTCTTCAGCCTTCTTCTTCTCTTCTTCTTCAGCCTTCTTCTTGGCCTCTTCCTCAGCCTTAGCTTTGGCCTCTTCCTCGGCCTTTGCCTTGGCCTCCGCCTCGGCCTTTTCGTCAACGGCTTCTTTTTCCTTCGGCTTGGCTTCAGCCGCCGGCTTCTCCTCTTTCTTGGGCTCCTCTTTCTTGGCCGCTTCCTTCTTGGGCGCCGCCTTCTTCTTAGCCGCCGGCTTCTCTTCCTTCTTGGTCTCTTCCTTCTTGGCCGCCTTCTTCTTGGCTGCCGGCTTTTCCTCTTTCTTGGGCGCCTCTTTCTTGGGTGCTTCCTTCTTGGCGGCCGGTTTCTGCTCTTCCTCTATGGTCAAATCCGGCTCCGGCGCCATCTGCGCAAAATCAATATCCACATCCTGGAGCCGCTTGTTGATCGGCGCGACCTCTTGGGCACTGCCGCCGTCAACCATCAGATCGATAAAAGACTTGACCAGGCGAACCGATTCCGGGTGCCTCAATATAAGAATGCTTGAACTACCGATCAGGTATGTAACGGCCCCGACGACTTCCATCAGGATATCCCTGCGTTCCGGGTCGCCCAGATAGGGGGCTGAATCCGCTGTTTCCTTGGCCTCCTTGCACCGCCAGACCTCGTTGCCCAGATTATTGATCATGGGGAGCTGCAGTTTATCATCGCCCTGGTCCAGGGCTGCCAGCATAATCCGCTCCATAATAGAAAAAGAGTATTCCATGCCGTAGCCCAATCCGCCCGTTGTCGGATCTATGACCATCTTCTCCAGAGATACGCCAAGATTTTCGAGCAGAATATTAATCTGCTTGGCCAGGTTGATATCAATCGGCGAAGATGCAATTACCATATGGCCGTAACCCAGGGCGCTGGCCCCCACGCCTTTATGGTTGGGCTCTTCGACCGGACCCAGCACCAGATTTTCGCCTTCAAAGCTCTCGGAGACCTTCCTTAAAACCGCTTCGTCCTTCTGATTGTTCGCCGTACCCCATAGAACCAAGGGCACATTAATGGCATTCAGCACACTCTTTACCGTTTTGACGACTTCTTCAGGAGTGGCATCCTTGTCATTGGGATCCGTACTTTTCAGCTGAAGCACGATGATATCAGCCCCGTATTCCTCTACGCATTTTTTGGCCCATGCCGCCGGGTCGGACAGCACGTCCTTAAAAGGCTCTGTTGCCGCCTCCGGCCATTCATCAGGCACCATGTCCCAAACCTCCATTGCAATTTTGGGTTTGTTGGGCATATCGCCTTCAAACAAATAAAAAGGGAGGCAGGTGTTGCCGCCGACAGTAACAGCCTTCTCACCCTTGCCGATCGTAATCGGCTTTATGCTGCCTGCATATTTTTCTTTCTCGATTTCAAAGCCCAATGTTAACCTCCTTTTGATCAACCGAATACTGTTAAATTATATAATTAGCACCAAACCCCAGAACATTTTTACCCGATTAAAACTCCATCCCTTTTGTATTAAATACGCCCTTGCGTTAAAAAGCCAAGCGACATTACAAGAAAAAAAAATTATTTAATATAAAAAAAATTGATTTGTCAATACTCGGGCAAATAAATTTTTAACGTTTCAAGTCTTGACAATCCCGTAAAAAATTAATTTTAGGGTGGCAAAGTAAAAAGTTCAGGATCAAGGCGCGCAAAATCCCGAGGAATGCAGCGTACTTAGCTGTACGTGAAATTCCGAGGGACGGAAGCGCCACACAGATATTGGACTTCTAAGTAACTTGAAAATATATATTAATATTCCAGAAGCTTAGCTCTCTGTCATGCCGACGAGCGAAAGCGACGAGGAATCTTGTTTGTTAAAGATTTCTCGCTGCCGCTCGAAATGACAAAATTGGATGAATCGTCTCAGTGCCTCAGTGCCTTTACCTCGTAACAGAAGTTACTTTTAAGCTCGGTCCCGGGCCTCGGCCCGGGGGGAACACTTCCAAGGAACTCGACAATATTTAATATTATCTTAGAAGCTTCCGCTGCTGTCATTCCGAGAAAC
>Ga0209925_1000058_pt1 | contig 50927 bp, 39 predicted proteins | sample SalPonR2_A_D1_MG_FD_185702 | JGI IMG/M metagenome (GOLD analysis project Ga0209925, IMG submission 185702) | Salt pond soil microbial communities from South San Francisco under conditions of wetland restoration - Salt Pond MetaG R2_A_D1_MG... ... | reverse complement strand
GATAAAAAGTAATCCGATTATTATATTTGCTAAGCCTTCGTAAAACCAAAACTCAGATATTTCCTTAAATTTTGATTTTGTTATTATCACGAAAAAGAGGCCAACCAACAAAAGCAATATGCCAAAAAACTGAACAATAGCTTTTAGGGTTACTTCCGGGTTCACAATGGCAATAATACCAAATATTATCATAATTGCTCCCTGGGTAACGAGAATCCAGGGATTGCTAAATCGTAGGTTGTTCATCATGCTGTTATTAATTTTTTATGAAGTTAATAAAAAAGTATAATCCATATCAAAATTATTTTCATCTTTTTCATCCATAATTAAGAGTAATTGCAGGAATAAATCTAAAGCATACAAACAAAAGACAATTAATACTGTATATGATCTACATGGAAGATGAATCAAAATAGTATAGGGTTAGTAAAACATGAATTTTATGAGGCCAACTAATAAATTAATTTAACCTGAGTTTGATTTAATAAACATTTTAATTATCTGTATACGGCGGGTGCTGAAGTTATTATATTTACATCGAACGCACGTTAATTTAAACCAAATGAATGAACATTAAAGTTTAACTCTGATGCTGATTTGATTTTCGAGAGGATTGTGGGTTTTGAAAAAAATATTTAAATTTGATACAAAATACCAGAAACAGATAAGCGAGAATAGCTCAGAGGTAGAGCATCAGCTTCCCAAGCTGAGGGTCGCGGGTTCGATCCCCGTTTCTCGCTCATTTTATGACTATTCCTTTTCCAGTTTCTTCACAGCCATATTATAGAATTTATTATCAAAATTTAAATTTGCGTAAGTTTCTATAATGGTCCGCCATTGTTCATTTGCTTTGGCAGTATCACCTATTTTTTCATATATCATCCCGTAGTAGGCCAGTTTCATCTCCCGTGATAAATATAGCTTGCTTTCGTTCAATGATTCAAGTGCTTTTTCAGGCTGGTCACTTTTCATGTGATCTCTTGCCTGCTGGTAGGTTTTAGCAATAGAAATGTTGCTGTTGATGCTTTTTCTTAACAGATTGTTTTTATTTCCAAGCTTTTTCTTTGCTTTTTCCAACACTTTTATTGATTTGTCAATGCTGTCGACCATGGTTAATGTCCATCCGTAATCATTGAGATAGCGGGGTTTGTCGGGCTTTTTACTTAGAAGTTTTTCGTATATCTCTAGTGATTTTTTATAATTCCCGTCTCGTGACGTTTTTATGGCATTGTTATATCTGCTATCATTTTCAGAACAAGCTGAAAGCAATATGATTAGAAAAAAAACGATTAGTTTGTAAAGTCCTGGCTTTTTCATGGTCATTATGATTTTAAATTTTAACTAATGTAAATAAAACACATATTATTTGCAAGGAAATCTTTGCAAATGTTCTGCTGATGTATTAAAGAGATATCAAAAGTTACGCACGTTTCTACTTCAGTCGGGAACAGTCTTATGGTTTTTAAAGGAATTTCGGGCGTTTCTGCATTTCTATATTTCAGCTATTTTGATATGGCAAATCAAGATCAACAATGAATTAACTAATTATTAATGAAACACCCGAAATTCCAAGAAGGATCATCAACAAATTTTTGAATTTTCCCTCATTGATCTTGTGATAGGTTTTTCTCCCAAGCATTAAAGCCAGGATGAAAACCGGTAAAATATATAAAGCATGTAATAATGTTTGTGTGTTTAGCAAGTCGGAAGCCACCAGCATTGGCACTCTCAGTGTGTTTGTAATGGCAAGGATACCTATGAGTGTGGCTCTGAAGACACTGGCCGAGTCTATGTTGTTGTAGACATACATGACATAAGTTGGTCCACCCGCAGAAAACATCCCCGAAAACATTCCACCTGCCAGTCCGAAAAGGACTCCAAGTTTTCCGGGTATCCTGATCTTTTTAAGATTCAGCAAATTGTAGATAACAAAGAGGATCGTAAAAACGCCCAGCAGTCTTTTTAGGAAAACAGGGTTGCCCATTCTTAAGATCAATATTCCCCCGGCCAAACCTATAACAATGCCGGCTGAAAGTTCTAAAAGTATTTTTTTATTAATCTTTTTCCAATTCTGTTTTACCAGAATTATGCTGAATATTAAAAGAAATACAGATAATAGTGCGATGGCTTCCTGCATAGGTAATACACTCAACAGTACGGGTACCGCAAATAATCCTGCTGCAAACCCGGCGACAGTCTGGATGTAAAATCCAACTCCAATGCCCAGACATGCTATAATGAGTGTGAACAAATCCATGAGATTACATTTTTAAGGCAAAATTATATTCACTTATATTAAGATTGTATTTAAAAAATGAGGAATATTTGTAATTTAGATTAAAAATTATTTTAATTTAATTATTTGACTGTAAAAATTAAGCTATATGGATGAATATAACAGAAAAATTTTGGTTGAGTTACAGAAAAATGCCCGCATCTCTTACACCGCGCTTGGTGAAAAAATCGGATTGTCAGGTTCAGCAGTTAAGGAGAGGGTCCAGAAACTGGAAGAGACCGGCATTATTAAAGGTTATAGTGCCCGGTTAGATATGGCTAAACTGGGGTATGAACTAATGGCCATAATCAATTTTAAAATGAATCCCGGAAATATTCAGCGGTTTATAAACAAGTTGGATCAGATGCCTGAAGTTATTGAATGCAATAGGATAACCGGGGGTGATAACATGATTATAAAGGTAGCTTTGAAGAAAACAGAGGAACTGGAAAAATTGATTAATATTCTTATTGAGTATGGTGTTCCAAATACCTCAATTGTACTTTCAACGCCAATCGAAAATAAAATACTTAATCTGAAATAAGCAAAGAAAAAATTTACCGTTGCATCCTGATAAAGTCTTTTCTCTTATGCAATGCACAAAGCCTTCTTTTTAGCCTTTTCTGTATCCTCTTCTTTTTGATTTAGAGAGGTTTACTCTGATGTTCCGGCCATTGAGTTCATGTCCGTTCAATCTTTCCAGTGCTTTCATTGCATCCTCTTTGTTTTCCATTTCAACAAAACCAAACCCCTTGCTCTGGCCTGTCTCTTTGTCTTTAATGATTCTTACTGATTTAACTTCTCCAAACTGTTCAAACAGTCTTTGTATTTCTGCTTCTTCTACATCATATCCGAGACTTCCTACGTAAAGATTCATAATTAATTCTATTTAAGGTTTTTAAAAAAGGTTCGTTTTTCACCGGTATAATCTATAGTTTTTTGCTCTTTGATATATTTTATAATGTTTTCTGCTGTTGTTACGTAAAGTGATTCTCCTTCATCCCGGTGTTTAAAGTCATAAGAACTGGTTATATAACTGTTTAGTCCTACCGTATAGGTTGAATCCGGATGAAGCGTATTTCCTTCTTCATCGCAAATCTCAATTTTCTGGAGATTGTCATTTTTGTCCAGGTAAAGGGTGTATGTACCGCCGCCAATTCGAAGGCCTGATTTACTGCGTTCTTCGTAGCCATACCTTATTAATGATTTGATCTCCAGAGGTTTCATTTTAATTTTTATCAGTTCATTTCCAAAAGGGTCTAATTCGTAAATGGTTTTCACCCTGATTTCACCTTTGGGAATTTCTGAAATTCTTATCCCTCCGTTGTTTTGAAAGCTAAAGTCGAGGTTGTGTACATCACACTGTGCATCAGTGAATAAGGCTCCCAATTCTTTTTTGCCTTTTATGGGAGATGTGGCTTGTCCTATAACCTTATTAAGCGATTTATTGTTGTTGTATTTTTTTATCAGGGCTGTAATTTTTTCATCTCTTTTGTTAAAATTTTCCAGGTCGACAATTTCAGCATTCAAACCAGTAATCTTTTTATTTTTAACTGAAATAACTACTTTTCCCACATAATTCAGATCATCGCCGGCCTGGGTGAGCAAGGTCTCTTTATATTTTTCGGGCTTTTTAACCAGGGTATGAGAATGCCCTCCAATAACCAGATCGAGCTGGGGATACTTTTCAATTAAGTGTTTGTCTGTTTTGTATCCGAGGTGTGTAAGCCCAATAAAAAGACTGTGTTTTTTAGCTTCCGGAATATAATTTTCAACGGCATCCAATGGGTTTTTAAAAGTAAGTTCTTTTACTTTTTCAGGATGGGTTGAGGGGAGACCTTCGTTCCATGTCTCAATTAAACCAAGGAAAAATAAACTGATCCCGTCTGTTTTTATCACCTTGTATGGTTTGAATGGTTCAAGAATGCTGTTCTTTGTATCTATGTTAGCACAAATAAATGGAAAGTCAGCATCATTGATTCTTTTTTTCAGGGCTTTTTGTCCATAGTCAAACTCATGATTTCCCAATGTACTCATCTGATAGCCGGTTTTATTCATTAAATCTATCATTGGGTAACCTTTTTCTTTGTAAACATCTACTACCGGATTTCCACTAAAGATGTCACCTGCACTTACCAGGATTACCTCATCGTATTTTTTTTCTATTTCTTTTTTATAGGCAGAGAGTTTGTCCATGTTGTTTATCTTTGCATGCATGTCATTTGTATGCAGAATAACAATTTCTTTTTCTTGCTGGCTGCCACAAGATATGATAAGTGTTAAAAGACTGATTGTAAAAAATATAGACAGTAATTTTTTCATGAGTTTGTGTTTTTTTAATAGTATAAAAATAATGGAATTTTCACTGATTCCATGGATATTTTTTTTAATTTTAGTGATAAATCCTGAAAGTTTGTTCGTGTATTTCTTTAATATTTTCTAATGTTTTTTGTCAAATATGAAAAGTATGAATATCCCATATTTATTTAGATTACTGATTCTTTTTGTTTTTACCTTTTTTATTGTTTGGATTGCATTTGGATGCAGTTCTTTTAAAACTATAAACAGCTCTTACCAGCAAAATGTTCCGGAGATTGATGCTTTGTTGAGAGACTGGAATACAGATTTTATTGGTTATGACAAGGAGAATTTGCATTTTGCTGTCAGCAACGACAGCAATAATCTCTATTTTGCTTTAAGAACCAAGAATGCTTCTTTGCAAAGAAAAATTATGACATTTGGTTTGAAGGTTTGGATTGATACAACCGGAAGAGGCAAAAAACAACTGGGAATTCATTATCCTCTGCCCGTGAAATTAAAGATTCCTTCGGAAGAAGATAAGAAATCCGAAAAAACCAGGAAACCGCCAAAAGATTTATCCTACGCAAAGAGTGAAAGGCTTAACAAGATTGGATTAATAGGCTTTGGAAATAATGAAGAGTTAATTACTAAGTTGAGTAATCCGGATGTTAAAGTTGAGGTAAAAACAGTAGGTTCAGATTACCTGGCTTATGAGCTAAAGGTTCCTTTTGAGAAATTATCTTTTCAGCCAGACACTTTAAAACCCATTAGTATCGGATTTGAAACAGGTTACCTTGAACGAAAAAACCGACCTTATGATGATATGAACAGAACAAACAGGGGAGGAATTTATGGTGGTATGTATGGCGGTTATACCCGAACTTCTTCTTATTCGTCCAGTCGTCCTGTTTCTGATATTATGACATCTACCAACTTGTGGTTAAAAGAAGTATATCTGCATTTTAATCAGAAGTAAAAAAGGAAAATAAAGCATGAGAGAAAAATATACCCCGGTTTCATCCAAGCCGGGGTAATTTCAATATAAATATAAGTATTTTATTATTCAGAATGTTCTAATTATCTGATCATAGGTGTATCATTTCTTATTCTTTTAGCTTTGTTGCAGCCTAATACAAAATTCATCCCAAATCTGACATTAAACGAGCGGGTTTTTCCTGGCCACATACCCATAGAAATGTTGTCTGTCATTACATAGAATTGGAAAGGTAGCAGACGCAGAGCTACTCCGGCACCAATATTATTGTAGGCGCCGTTCATCACCGAATAACTTAATGAAAGAGAAACAGCTCTTATGGGTCTTGTATTAGCAGAGAGTGTGAAACTTTGGTTTACACTGCCTGCATAGAATCTTGTTCTGGATAAGAAACCAAAATCAAGTCTTTCTCCAACAAAATATCTGCCACCCAGGAATATTTTAGGTCCGAGGAATTGCAGAAAATTTTCTTGAGAATATTCCATTTTTACTGATTCTTGCAAAGAATCTGCAAGTTCTTCCATTGGATCAGAATTGCTGTCATCGCCAATCTGGTTGCTTACATCAACCCCGGTGAATGAGAATTGCCCGTTCACTGTATAATTATGCACATAATTTTTATAATTAATAAAGCCCAGATCGATAATTGCAGCAGAAAATGAAAACTGATCATTCAATTTATAGGTTCCTCCAATGTCAATAGCAAAACCGGGATTTTGGAAAGCATCGTTTATTCCTAGAGTTTCTGGTTCCTCTACATTGTCTATAAAGCCAGAACTGTCTGTTGAGATGGTAACGGGGGCTGTACCCTGAAGAAGAATATCTGTGGTTAGAGAGAGTGAATCACCATTTGAACTGGTGTAAAGTCCTGCATTAAAATCTTTGCTCTCCAGAAATGCCAGTCCACTCAAATATTTTGCCTTCAACCCTACAGTCAGGTTGTCATAAATTTTGCGTGAATAGCCTAATGAGAACTCAAGGTAATTATTTGAAAAGAAGGAGAAATCACCCAGGTTCGCCGTTTCTCCGAGAAATGCTTCGTTCCCTTTAAGTGCCATTGTAGCAAGGTCTTTCGGATAACTCATTCTTAATCCAGATTTTTGCATCACATTGAATGAAAAATATCCTTCCCCTGCGCGGAACCCCATCCCGAATATAGTTGCAGAGAGATCAACAAAAATGTCATTCTGTGGTTCCAGTTTGTTTAAGAAATCATTGATATTACTTGTAGGATGCAGAAAGGTTACCAAAGAATCAAGCTCCTGGTTTTCGAAAATTATATCATTGTAATTCAGTGTATTGTTACCAATATTCAGACTTGTTCCGGCTACTCCCGGAAAAAACAAATAAAAATTACATTCCGGCTGGCTTGATGGATTCATTGTTGTAATCTGGGGCAGCCTGTCCATGTAATAAAGAGTCTGACTATGCTGAGCGTAAGCTATTGTTGCTGTAAAAAATATGATGAATAGGCTAATTAATTTTTTCATAACCTGCAATTAATTTAAATTATTGAATATCAGTTTTTACATCCATGCCAAATCTGAATTCTACTTCAGAATCAGAATAAAACTTAACTTTTGTGTCTGAAGCAAAATCGCTTGTGGTTAATCTGGCATCAAATATTGCATTTTTTACCTTTTTTAAATTGTCAAATTCCTCTTCATCAAATGATGCTTCAGAGTATTTCACTGTAGGTTGTATAACATTTCCTTCGCTGTCAACCTGTGCGCCCAAAATAACCGGCATTTCAGCTGCATTAAACATTGAATCGACAGGGGCATAAGTACTATCCGTGAGATATACCTGGAAATTTATTTCAACCGGGAGTCCATTTTTTATGTCTAATTTTCCTATTAAACTTTTAATCATATCCAGATCGCCGAGAGTCTGCTCAAGATCAAGTTCAACAGTATCCTGTAAAGAGAAATTGTCAGCTTTTAACCACAGAGGAAGCATGACTTCTGAGGATACATCAAAACGACTGTCTTCATAAAAGAAATTGTTGGCTTTTCCCGTTCCGTCAGGATTAGAATAAGCATAGGCATTGAATGAAATGTGGGTTGGCTGTTGGGCCATTACATCTGAAAGGTTACAATTATCATTACTGATTTCTATTGAAGTATGTTCTGTTCCACCCATAAATGAAGGATAATTAATAGAAAAGTAATTGGCAGAATCAGTAAACAACAGTTCTGTAGTATCTGATGTTCCTTCTTTATAAGCTTTTGCATTTTTAATTGCAATATCAGCCGGCACACCATAAGAGTTATCAATCAGAAATCTGAACCGTGGATCGGCAAATTCGATGTTTCCATCAAGATCACCAGAGAACAGATTAAGTGGTATTATTCCACTTTGGTACATGAGTGTGTCCTGACCAAGGTAACCTCTTGACGAGTAGACATCTGCATTTATCATGCGGGAGTCTATGTAAAGGTGGTCACCTGCACTAATTGGGTTTCCCGAATTATAAAGTGTAAATTCATAATGAACCGGGAAATAAGATTTATTGCTAGTGTCCGGATTGGCTAATTTTACGGTGTAATCATAGAGCGTAACAGTACGTGTTGTTTGATAACTGCCACTTATATCAGTAATATGGATTGTATCTTTGTAAGGTTCTCCTCCTTTTAGCAGTGAATCATACGTAACCACTAATCTGCCTTCATTCTCAAAAGAGTATTCAATCTCTTGCTCTAGAGTGAATTCATCTGTTTCAATCGAATTAAGTCGCATATCATTATCAAGTGCAAAGGGATGCAACTCATCTCTTATAATTGTAGTGTCGCTTCCGAAAGAGGATGAAGGAACATCACTGTCCGATTCATAGAATATCTCAATAAAGTCCTGGTCCTTAATATTGATCATATTTTCTGCTGTGTTCGAATAGATAGAATCCTGGTATGTAATGTAAAGCAGACCTGTAGTATCCTCATTTACATAACCAGCACTGTCAAAAGTTTCGAGCAAGTCTTGTGTGTTTAGTATTCCCCTTGCAACAGGAACTGAGAAATTCTGTTTCACGCTGATCTGATCGGATAAATTGTCAAAATCAAACTGATCGGTGTTACAACTTACAATGCTGATAATTGCAAGGGATATAATGATACCCGGCAAAGTTTTTTTTATTTTCATAAAGAGGTAATTTGTTCAAAAATAATTAATTTACAGCATAATTATACAAAAAATTGTATTTATTTCCCACTAGCAGGTTAAAATGCCTTGCGGGTTTATCCAGGAACCCAATGCTAAAAGGAGTGCTTCCCTGCAGAGGGAATCCCTTATAGATAGAACCGTCGCTATTAACTAAATATATCTTATTGCTATTCTTTGATACGATTCCAATCTTCCTTTTGTTATAAGAAAAATAAAAATAAATGGGAGGATAGGTAATGTTGTGTTTAAATTTCCTTTTAAATATTTCTTTTTCGTTTTGTTCAATAACATGGAGTGTATTCTCATCCAGAAATATAAAATCTTTCTTATCGTCACTGTTCATATCTTTAAGGTCAAAGAAATGATCTTCGGTAAATTTTCCTACACTTGTGGTTTTTATTTGTCCATCAAAGTAAATATGATGAACAGTTCCCTCCTTATTGGTTGTTACCAGGCTTGGATTGCTGCTGTTTTCATTACTGATATAAAAAATATTTCCTCTTGATTTGGAAAATTGTTTCTCTGTCTCTACCCGTGTTTCTCCTCTGCGATTAAGAATGTAAATTCTGTATTTATCGGCAAATACAATGTAATCTTTTGTACCTATTCTGAAATGTTGAACAGGTGTTGTTACTTTTGTATCGGTTTTTCCAAATTTCCAGCCTTCTATAATTCGTCCCTCTTTTGAGAAATCATAAACTTTTTTGTTTTCACATGGAATGAAGATGCGGTAGTTGCTATTGTTGTTATAGTCGAAAACAGCAAGAGGTGCAGTAGCAGGAGAGGGTAGCGTTATCGGATAATTTTCTACATAGTTTCCCTTTCTGTCAATTAAGTGGATTTTGTTTTTTGTATTAAAAAGAATTTGAAGTTTTCCATTGTTGTAGAAATCAATCTGATGAATATTGCCTATAATATCTTCTTCGATGCGCTTTTTCCATAGGATTCTTCCAACCTTATTAATCAGGTATAAATTTTGATTCATATCCTGCACGAAAATTTCATTTTCCCCTGTATAATGATTTTCAACAAGGGCAGGCTTAGAGTTTAGGGTCGTATCCAGATGTGTTTCCCATACTGTTTTGGGGTCTTCACTCACCCTTGGGATGTAATTAATAAACATATTATTATATAGCATATCGCCACTGTTCATAAATTGGTAAGCAAAAGCCTGGAATTTTCGGATTTGATTAAGGTTTTCTGATATTTTTTTTTCAATCTTATGATCCAGGAAATCAGCTATAAGGAAGGGTGACCGCGACATGCTGGTGTAGAAATGAAAATTGGCTTTGTCGGAAAGATAATTGTTGAAATCTTTATAATTGTGGTTATTGCTCAGGGTCTTGTTTAGTACATTCGAATAGAGAAACTCCTTTAAAAGATCGGGAGTCGAACCAAAAATCACAAAATTATCAAGGATGGTAAAATAATCGTTGTTAATATGAGAGAACATACCTCCTAAAAGAGTGCCAAATAAATTATCAATAGGGAGTTTATAAAGGTTAAAGGTAGACTCTTTATCAATTTGAATATTTTTTTTGTAAGGCCATTTATTCATTTTGGATGTTGTTTTTTTGGACATTGATTCCATAATATCTTTGGCATGTCTTTTACCTTTTGTTTTTATTGCTACAAATCCTTTCCTCGATGGGTCTTCAGAAGAAGCGTTCAGATAAACCAGGCCTATTTCTTCGTATATTAGATTCCGGAATGTTTTTTCAAAATCAATTTTATATTTGGATTTCAAAGTTTCCAGCTTTCTTTCTCTTGAGGCTAGTTTCTGACTGTTTTCAAGAATGTTTTTGTAATCTTTGAAGAAAACAGAGTTGTTGCTAATGCCCAGATCAATAAATGTAGCAGTCTGTGATGGAAGAATGTCTTCAATGTCAAGCTTAACAGGTTCCTGGTTTTTAAAAATAGAAGCATAGTAATTACCAGGCTTTGAATTTTTAGTAAATCCATTAAAGAGGAGGGCATTTTTTTTAGGATTTATATCCAGTGCCGTCCATTCAGAAAATTGTCTGAGGTTTTTAATCCATTGCTTGTGTGCAGGTTTAAAAACAGATGTAATTGAAGGAGTTAAATTTTGAAAATTAATGTAAATATTTGCAGGGACATTTTTTCCGCTTGTTTCTTTTATTGATCTGAAGGTTGTATCATTTTTAAATGATTTGTCAACCGTAAGTTGTCTTATCCCTTTTTCAACCAGTATGCCTGACCTGCTGCAAATAAAAGTACCTTTGGAAAATGCGTAATTGAGTTTGGGCTTTTCATTTGAAGCAGTATAGAGTTTGGTTTGATTGTAATCTTTGCTTTCCAGGCTAAGTGATTTGTGATTGATGTATTTTTTCAGGTATTGTTCAATGAGTTTTTTTTCCTTTATATCTCCGTATTTTATAAGGAAAAGGAATTCCAGGTTGTTCTTTCCGGATTCATGTGCAGAAATGATTAGGTTTTTATTATTGAGTGCATTTTGAATATTTTTGTTGTTAAAGTCTACCAATGAATCGAGAAGATTTATTTCTTCTCTGAAATTTTTAAGTGAAGAAATTTGTAATATTTCATTCCACAGGGAATTGCTTTCTGAAAATTCATCTTTAAGGTTAGTTATATCGTGAATATCAATAAAAAAACCTGCATTGGTCGGAATGGCTTCAAAAAGGTTTGAACTTACCACTTCTCTGCTTTTAATATAGAAATAAGTTCCTGCGCTGATGAGGAGGATAAGAGTTATAAGGATTCCTACTGTTTTTTTCATAAATATTAAAAAGTTTGGTATCGATGTTGTTTTAATTGATAAAAGCCTTTAAAATTGTAAAAATAATGAAAACGATTAATCGTTTTTTCTATTTTTTCATCTAAACAATATTAATTTTTTTACAAAAATAATGAGATAAGTGAATGTTATGACAAAAAATGAATTATTATGATTACAATTATCAAAAAACATTCCATTCTTTTATTGTTTCTGACAATTACAACGGCATTAACTGCTCAGAATCTGAAAGTATTTGATGCAAAAACTTTATCTCCAATTGAGAATCTTGCTTTATATAACTCAGATCATAATATTTCTTCCATTACAAATCAAAATGGTATTGCCGATATTTCAGATTTTGCCATGAGTGACAGTATCATTTTTCAGCATCCCACCTATAAAAGAATTATCCGTACAAAAAAAGAACTGAAAACCCTGAATTATTCCATAGGCCTGGATAAAAAGGTGATTAAGATTAAGGAGTTTGTAGTTTCAGCTTATCGCTGGGAACAGGATAAAGAAGAAGTTCCAAATAAAATTGTTACGATAACCGAGGAAGAGATAGAATTTAAAGAACCTCAGACTGCTGCAGATTTACTTGGAACATCAAACCAGGTATATATTCAGAAGAGTCAGTTAGGAGGGGGAAGTCCTATGATAAGAGGCTTTGCCACAAATTCTGTTTTGCTGGTGGTGGATGGTGTCAGGATGAACAATGCTATTTTCAGGGGAGGAAACCTGCAGAATGTAATTTCACTGGATGCTCATGCAATTGAAAGCTCAGAAGTAATTTTCGGACCGGGCTCTGTTACATACGGATCAGATGCATTAGGAGGAGTCATGGATTTTCATACAAGGAGTGTGAATCTTTCAACCCAGGCAAAACCCTTAATTAAAGGGAATGCAATGACTCGTTACTCAACAGCAAATAATGAAAAATCAGGGCATGTGGAATTTAATTATGGCCGTGCCAATTGGGGCGCCTTAACTAGTATTTCCTACAGTGACTATGGACATCTGGAAATGGGCTATAGGAAAAATCCGGATTACAGGCGAATGGAATACGTGGACAGAATAGCTGGTAAAGATTCTGTCGTGCAAAACCCAAACCCTGATGAGCAATTATTTACTGCCTACAATCAGCTAAATGTAATGCAGAAGGTTCGTTTCAGACCCAATGATAAAATGAACTTTAATTATGCATTTCATTATTCAGAGACATCTGATATTCCGAGGTATGACAGACTTATACAACGGAAAGATAATCATTTGAAAAATGCACAATGGTATTACGGCCCACAAAAATGGATGATGCATGCTTTGCATGCTAATATTAACATGGAATGCAAGCTTTTTTCTCAGGCAAAATTAACCATGGCATATCAGAATTATGAAGAAAGCAGACATGACAGAGAATACCAGGAGGAATGGCTGCGTCACCGTACGGAAAAAGTTGATGCGATCTCTTTTAACCTTGATTTCGATAAAGATATTATGGGAAACTTGTTGTATTATGGATTGGAGTATGTATATAACTCAGTACAATCCGATGCATTTGAAGAAAATATAATTTCCGGGGCCGAAATGCCTGTTCAAACCCGGTATCCTGATGGGGATAATGATTATAATACGATGGCTGCTTATATAAGCTATAAAATGAACATGGGAGAAAAGATGAATCTTATTAGCGGTCTTAGATACAGCTATTTTAATATCCATTCAACCATAGATACCACTACAAACTATTTTAATTTTCCTTTTCATAATCTGAGCCTGGAAACCGGAGCTTTAAATGGATCAGTTGGTCTTGTTTACAGGCCAAAAGAAACATGGAGGTTTAACCTGAATGCTTCGTCAGGTTTTCATGCTCCGAATATTGATGATATGGCAAAAGTGTTTGATTCTGAACCGGGAAGTGTGATAATGCCCAATGAAGATCTGGGAGCGGAATATGCCTATAACCTGGATGCAGGGATTAATAAATCATTTGGAGAAAGGGGAAGGATTAATATCAGGGGATTTTATACATGGCTTGAAAATGCAATGGTGCGAAAAGAAGCAACATTTAATGGAAAGGATTCAGTAATTTATGATGGAGCACCAGCAAGGGTACATAAAGTAGTTAATGCTGAAAATGCTTATATCTATGGCTTTAGTTTTTCTGTTTATGTGAAATTATTTGAAAATATGCATTTCAGTTCGCATTATAATTATGTCGAGGGCGAAGACAGTCAGGGTTCTCCTGTACGTCATGCAGCTCCACCTTTTGGACAGACAGAAATTAATTATAAAACTGACAGATTCCGTTTGGCTCTTTATGCAAAGTATAATGGGAAAATAACGAATGAGGAACTTGCTGAGAGCGAGCAATCGAAAGTACATATGTACAAATTAAATGATGAAGGAGAACCCTATTCTCCTGCCTGGTGGACATTAAACTTTAAAGGGAAGTATCATATTTCGGAACATTTAATTCTTAGCGGTGGAATTGAAAATATACTGGATGTAAGGTACAGGCCTTATTCTTCGGGTATTGTTGCTCCCGGGAGAAATTTTATTGTTTCCCTCAGGGCAAGGTTTTAATTGTATAATACTTACTTTCTGTTAAAGTGTTTTTTTATTCCTTTAAAAACAAATATCTTTAGCCTGCAATTTAACCCGTATTATTAATGAATTATTCGGGTTAAAGCAATTAAAATTTTTTTATGGATCTTACACTGGCTATAGTTCTTTTTTTGATTGCTGCTGTATTAATTGCTGTTGTTGGAACATTGCTAACAAAGACAGCTGATCAACTGGCTGACCTTACTGGTCTTGGAGAAGCCTTGTTTGGTGCCATTTTTCTTGGAGGAACAACCTCTTTACCCGGCATTGTTACCTCTGTTGTTGCTGCATTTAATGGGCACCCACAACTTGCAGTAAGTAATGCTATAGGTGGAATTGCTGCACAAACCCTTTTTCTCTCCATTGCTGATATTACCTATCGCAAAACTAATCTTGAGCATGCAGCAGCTTCTTTTGCAAATCTTATGCAGGGAGTATTACTAATTGGTCTTCTGGCTTTTGTCATTATAGGGATGACAGGCCCCGATATTTCAGTTCTGAATATACATCCTTTTTCAATTCTTATCATTCTTTTTTATATCGCAGGTTCAAAAATGATCTCCAGGGCTAAAGACAGACCTATGTGGACTCCCCATATTACAGGCGCAACCATAAAAGATTCTCCTGACCAGGACAACATGAAAAATCTGAACCTTAGAAAGGTTACTGTACGGTTTATCCTTTCTGCTATTGTGGTTGCCATTGCTGGTTTTACTGTAGCAAAAACAGGAATAGCAATAGCAAATCAAACAGGCCTTTCTGAAAGTCTTGTAGGAGTCTTATTTACAGCTATTGCAACCTCCTTCCCTGAACTTATCGTTGCCATCTCTGCCGTAAAGCAAAAGGCGCTTACACTTTCAGTAGCAAATATTATAGGGGGAAATACATTTGATGTGCTCTTTATTGCTTTTGCTGATATAGCTTATGGAAAGGGAAGCATCTTACACGCTATTACGCAAAACCAGGTTTTTATTGTTGCTTTAACAATGCTGATGACAAGTACATTGATTCTTGGCCTGCTTTACCGCCAAAGAGAAGGGTTTGGAAAAATCGGATGGGAAAGCCTGATGATTATTGTTTTTTATTTTGTTGGAAACGGAATTCTTTTCTTTCTTACATAAAACAGAATCTGAATTAATTTAATAAATGAATTAATCTGTTTCATTTAGGTCTGGAATTTGTTATTTTTATACCCGATAAAAACTTGTATTATGAAATATCTTTACTTCTCAATTTTTATTATATGTATTTTCTTTCAGCCTGGGTTTTCTCAACTAGGTGAATTAAAACAAAGAATTGACGATGATAAAAATAACTATGAAGAATTTTTAAGGTCAGAATTGGGAATGGATATGGAAGAAGAACAAGACAGCATGGATTTGTTACACTGGTATTACCTGATTCCTGAACAAATGCCGGATTGGTTTTTTAAACCGGATCAGTATGCGTCTTCTTCTGACTTTTTTATTGGTATTTCAGATCCGGGCATGGATTCAGCGAAAGCTTTCGATCTTGCTATTCTGAGGGCAAAAGCTTTATTGATTTTGTCGAACAATGCCATTATTGATAATATCTCTGATAATTTTAATGTAACCAGGGAGGATAGAAAGGAAATTTCCTCAGATGCCCATTACCTTGATTTTAGTGAAATTTATACATATAAAAGCGATATTGATTTTGATATTCATGTTGATAAAAAGTTCTATACTAAAAACAACGAAGCTCTAGTATTGGTTTCTGCAAATTTCAAAGAAAAACAGATTGTTGATACCACCGCAGTAAAAGGAGAGATTATGCAACTTTCACGCGAAGATAAATTTGGACTGGAAAATACAGTTTATTGCAAATTTAATGTGTTTAATGCAATTGAAGATAGTGTGGAAGATTTTTGTCATTATACCTTTAAAGGAGAGGGAAGACGATTTAATGTGATTTCAAAATATAATGAGGACAGCTTGGCATTTCCGATGCATCCTTATCGTTATGTATCCGAAGACGAGATACAGTATGATACAACACAGGCCCCGATAACCTTGTCTTTAAGCACCGGATTATGGAATGCTTATGTAAATTTACTTTTCTCTGAAATTAATTTCTTTAATCGTAAATTAAATAGTACTGTTAAATCAAGCAATGATAATTATACGGTTTTGAACCAGGGGATTATAAGAACAGTTTCGAGAAATTCAATTAATTTTAAATTAGGGCTTTTATATATTATTGATAATGAGTTAGGTATGGATATTTATTTTAATCCCTAAAAATGTTTTGTGTTGAATTTATTCATAGCTTGATTTTTAATTATTTTTACCCACCTTTGCAAAAGAAATACACCCAATTGAAAATTTTAAACTGATTTTATGAGTAAGAAATTTCATACTGTTGAAGTAAACGATAGAAGCAAAAGAAAAGAATTTCTGGAATTTCCTGTACGTCTGTATAAAGATGAACCTAACTGGATCAGGCCACTGGATAATGATATTGAAGAGGTATTTGACCCTTCTAAAAATAAGTTTTTCAGGCATGGAGAAGCAATCAGGTGGTTGTTAAAAGATGACAAACACAAAACCGTAGGACGTGTGGCTGCTTTTATTGATAAAAAAACAGCTTCTAAGAACGAACAGCCAACAGGAGGAATGGGTTTTTTTGAATGTATAAATGATAAGGAGGCAGCCTTTTTACTTTTTGATACCTGCAAAAACTGGTTAGGTGAGCACGGAATGGAAGCTATGGATGGCCCGGTAAATTTTGGAGACAGGGATCGCTGGTGGGGCTTACTTGTTGATGGTTTTGCACATGAACCTAATTATTGCATGCCATATAATTTCCCTTATTATAAAGAATTGTTTGAAGAGTACGGATTTAGAAATTATTTTAATCAATATACCTATTACAGAGAGATTAAGAAAGAGGGACTTGATCCCATAATTGAGAAAAAGGCAGAGAGAATTCAGCAAAATCCAAGTTATCATTTTGAACACCTTACTAAAGACAGACTTGAAAAATTCACCGAAGACTTCAGAAACATTTATAACAGAGCCTGGGTAAGGTATTCAGGAGTTAAAAAAATTTCCAAGGTACATGCTCGTGGCCTAATGAAAAGCCTTAAACCTATACTTGATGAGAGACTTATGTGGTTTGCCTATTACGAGGATGACCCTATTGCATTTTTTCTTATGGTGCCTGATACAAACCAAATTGTAAAATACCTGAATGGAAAATTAAATTTATGGGCAAAATTGAAGTTTGTTTATCACAAAAAGTTTAACCCGCCTGATAAGGCTCTGGGATTAATATTTGGCGTTGTCCCGGAACATCAGGGCAAAGGACTTGAGGGTGGTTTGGTGATGTCTTTTGCAGGAGTGGCTCTTAGTAAGGGTTTTCCTTATAAAACTCTTGAACTAAACTGGATAGGTGACTTTAATCCGGCAATGATGAAAATTGCAGAACAGGTGGGAGGAAAAATACGCAAAACTCATGTAACCTATAGATACCTTTTCGATCGCTCAAAAACTTTTACAAGGATGAAAAAGGTGAGTTAATTTTATTGTTTGATATGCAATCTATAAGAGAGGTTTTTAAAATAGGTTTTGGTCCGTCCAGCAGTCACACAATTGGACCCGTAAGAGCAGCAGAATTTTTTTTCAAAAGAAATCCGGATGCCAGGCATTTTAAAGTAAGACTATATGGTAGTCTTTCAGCAACAGGGCAAGGTCATAATACGGATATTGCATTGCAGAAGGCTTTTCTACCAAAAAATGTAACTATTGAATGGTGTGAGAAAGAATTAGAAATGCATCCTAACGGAATGACTTTCTTTGCTTATGATGAACATGAAAAGGTAATTGATGAATGGACTGTGTTTAGTATTGGTGGTGGAGATCTAAAAGATGAACACGGCGTATTAAACGATAAAATAATATACAAACAGGAATCACTTACCCGGATTATTGAATGGTGCAGACAAGAAGGAAAGTCTATCTGGGAATATGTTGAAGCGATGGAGGGGTCAGACATCTGGCCATTTTTGAAAGAAGTATGGCAAATTATGAAGGATTCGATCACAAACGGGTTAGACAATGAGGGAGTTTTACCCGGATCAATTAAGCTTCCCAGGAAAGCCAATAACTATTATATTAAATCCCAGAATTCTCATGGAATTATTATGGAGCAAGGTGTTCTTTTTGCTTTTGCCCTGGGTGTTTCAGAAGAAAATGCAGCGGGAGGTAAAATAGTAACTGCTCCGACTTGTGGTTCATCTGGCGTTTTGCCGGCAGTATTGTTTTACCTGAGCCGCGAAGAATATCTGAAAGAGAACAAAATATTAAAGGCCCTGGCTACAGCTGGTTTATTAGGAAATCTTGTGAAAACCAATGCATCCATTTCCGGGGCTGAAGTTGGCTGTCAGGGTGAAATAGGTACAGCCTGTGCCATGGCTGCTGGAGCTGCCGCACAGATACTTGGAGGCTCAACAGGTCAGATAGAGTATGCTGCCGAAATGGGGTTTGAACACAATCTAGGTCTTACCTGTGATCCGGTAGGCGGTTATGTTCAGATACCTTGTATTGAACGAAATGCCATTGCAGCCGGAAAGGCTATTGATTGTGCTTCCTATGCTTTGTTTTCGGATGGAGGCCATAAAATATCTTTTGATAAAGCCGTGGATACAATGAAAGAGACAGGAAAAGATATTCAGAGTGCATACCGGGAAACCGGAATGGGAGGGCTGGCAAAAAACTGGAAACCTTTTACCGGCTAATTTCTTATCGGTGGTTGCTATTTTCATGTTTCAGGGTAGCTTGAATTTATTTATTTGTTATTTTTAAACCTTCCAATTAATTATTTTTTCCAATAATTGATTGATATGAAAATTTTTATACAATAATTTCAGAATATTATGGCGAAGATTTTAGTAATTGATGATGAAAAAAGCATTCTTGAAAGTTTGAAGGAAATTCTTGAGTATGAAAGCAATGAGGTGGATCTGGCAGATAATGGGAAGGATGGGATAGAACTGTTTAAGAATAATAAGTATGATGCGGTTTTTCTCGATATCAAAATGCCGGAAATGGATGGTATTGAAGTACTGGAGAATTTAATGAATATTGCTGCTGACATTCCGGTGATTATGATATCCGGGCATGGTACTATTGATACTGCTGTTGAATCGATTAAGAATGGAGCCTTTGATTTTATTGAGAAGCCACTGGACCTGAATCGTTTGCTCGTTACGTTGCGGAATGCAATGGATAAAAAGAATCTTGTTAAGGAAACCAAAAGACTGAAAAAGAAAGTTAGTAAAACTTATGATATTGTTGGTGATTCAGAACCAATTACAGAAATTAAAGATATGATTGACAAGGTAGCTCCAACCGATGCAAGGGTCCTTATTACCGGTGAAAATGGAACAGGGAAGGAACTGGTTGCCCGCTGGCTTCATGAGAAAAGCGATCGCGCGGATCAGACCTTTGTTGAAGTGAATTGTGCAGCCATACCCTCTGAGCTGATTGAAAGTGAATTGTTCGGACATGAAAAGGGAGCTTTTACATCTGCCCACAAACAAAGAAAAGGTAAATTCGAGCAGGCCAACGGTGGAACTATTTTCCTGGATGAAATAGGTGATATGAGCCTTTCTGCGCAATCAAAAGTTCTTAAAGCGCTCGAGGAGAAAAAAATTTCAAGGGTGGGAAGTGATAAAATTATTGATGTGGATGTAAGAATTCTGGCAGCTACAAATAAGAACCTGAAAGAAGAAATCAAAAAGGGAAATTTCCGGGAAGATCTGTATCACCGATTAAGTGTAATTATTATCCATGTACCTTCACTGAACGAACGAAAGGAAGATATTCCAAAATTGGTGGAACATTTTAATACACTTATATGCCAGGACTATGGCATTTCAAAACGAAATATTACGGATGAGGCAATTAAAGAGCTTCAGAGTATTTCTTGGACGGGAAATATCAGGGAGTTTAGGAATGTGGTTGAAAGACTGATTATTTTATGTCCGGAGGAGATATCCGAAAAAGAGGTAAAAAAATATGCAAGACCTATATTTGAATAAGTAATATTTATTCCATAGTTTCTTCTAATAAACAATTGACCGGATTTACTTTTTGAATCCAAACATTCTGCCCAATCCTCTGAAGAAGTTTTTCTTTTTGTCGGAATGAATCTCCGGTAGGGATGATTTGCTGGTTGTTTCAAAGAAACCGATGTTCCTGAATTTGTTATACCTCTGTTTCACCAGTTTTTCCTGATCCATAGCCATGAATTCGGTAAGGTCTTTACGAAGTATTTTTGCCAGGTGTTTAAATGTCGTATCAGGTTTTTCATCGAAATTCTCATTTTCCTGCACCACTTGATCAATAATTCCCAGCTCGTAAAGATCAAATGATGTTAGCCTGAGGGATTCTGCAGCCTTCGAGGCTTTTGAGGAGTCTTTAAAAAGAATGGAAGCACATCCTTCAGGAGAGATTACCGAGAGTATTGAATTTTGCATCATATAAATTTTATTCGACACAGAAAGTGCCAGGGCTCCCCCCGATCCTCCTTCGCCTGTTATGATAGTAAAAGTGGGGACTTTCAGGTCTGAAAGTTCCAGGAGATTTGTAGCAATGGCCTCGGAAATTCCTCTTTCTTCAGCCCCAATACCCGGATAAGCGCCGGGTGTATCTACAAAGAACAGCACAGGTCTGTTAAATTTTTCTGCTTGTCTGGCCAGGCGTAAAGCTTTTCTGTATCCTTCAGGGTGGGGCATGCCGAAATTACTTTTCATATTTTCTTTGATCTCTTTCCCTCTTCTTGTTGAGATACAGGTAACCGGTAATCCCTCAAGGTACCCTATTCCTCCTATAATTGCTGCATCATCTCTGAAATTTCTATCGCCATGTAGCTCTATAAAATCTTCTATCATGTTTTGAATATAATCCTGGGGTTTTGGCCTTTCAAGCGACCTGGCAATTTTTACTCTTTCCCACGGTGTATGATCCTTTTTAACATCCTCTAATTCACCTGACCGACGAGTCTTTAACTGATTCAGTTTTTTTTCAAGACTCGAAATTTCATTCTGAAAATCAACATCCTCTCCTTTAGAAAGTTTTTCGAGGTTTTTAATTGTTCTTTTTATTTTGTTTACATAAGGCATAGAATCAATTTTTTAGGTGTTGTAATGATGAAGTTTAAGGATCTTTATAATTTTTTCTCTCAGATTCTTCCTTTCGCATATAAAGTCTGTAAAACCTTTCTCCTGCAAAAATTCAGAACTCTGGAATCCTTCAGGAAGCTTCTGATTAATGGTTTGTTCTATTACCCTGGGCCCCGCAAAGCCAATCAGTGCCTTTGGTTCTGCTATGATGATATCTCCGAGCATGGCAAAAGAAGCTGAAACCCCACCTGTTGTCGGATTGGTTAATACTGTCATGTATAAATTCCCTGTTTTGTTGAATTGTTTAATAGCTGCTGAAATTTTTGCCATTTGCATGAGCGAAACTGCACCTTCCTGCATTCTGGCTCCGCCTGACCTGGTAAGAATGAGCACAGGATATTTCTGAGAAGCAGCTTTTTCGAAAAGTCTTGTAAGCCTTTCACCTACAACTGACCCCATTGACCCCATCATGAAATCAGCATTCAGAATCCCGGAAAACACATTAATCCCATCCATTTTAGCTTTAAAAGTATCTACTCCTTCATTTATGTTTTTTGCGTAGGCCTTATCTATTTTTTCTTTGTATCCTGGGAAATCCAGTATATCCATGGTTCTTGACTCTTCAAATAGTGGTTGTACAGAATTACTGTCAAACAGTATATCAATCCAGTCTTTATTTTGAATTCGGAAATGATAACCGCAATCGGGGCACACATGCAAATTCTTTGTTATCTTTTTTCTGTAAAGCATGTTGTTACAGTCGGGGCATTGTAAAAATAAATTATCAGGAGCAGAGGCTTTGCCCTTGGGGTTTTTAGAACGGAATAGTTTTTTTATTATGGAAGGTAATTTTGGACTCATACACTATTTTTTAGACTTTTGTTTTTAGTAGTTCCTGTTCTATAAAATTGATTGAGTAATCTCCTTTAAGAAAATGATCAGAAAAGAGGATTTCCAGAAGGAAATTTTTGTTGGTCTTAATCCCTTCCACCTCAAATTCTTTCAGCGCTCTTATCATCCTCGCAATTGCATATTCCCTGCTGTTATCATAAGCAATTACTTTGGCAATCATGGAATCATAGTGCGGACTGATTTTCCATCCGGGATAAACACCTGAATCAATTCGTATTCCTGGTCCGGTAGGGAATAAAATATTCTTTATTTCTCCGGCAAACGGCATGAAATTTTTTTCCGGATCCTCTGCATTTATTCGGCATTCAATTGCATGGTAATTAAATTTAACATCGGATTGCTTTTTATTCAAAGGTTCGCCGGAAGCTATTCTTATTTGCTCTTTAATAAGATCGGTAGATGTCGTTATCTCTGTTACCGGATGTTCCACCTGGATTCTGGTATTCATCTCCATAAAGTAGAATTGCTCATTTTCATATAGAAATTCTACGGTTCCTGCATTTGTATAACCAAGCTTTTTTAAGGCCTGGGTTACTTTATTCCCTATAGAATTTCTTTTTTCACGGGTGATAACATGAGATGGTGTTTCTTCTATTACCTTTTGTTTTCTTCTTTGTGCTGAGCAATCCCGTTCACCAAAATGAAGGCAGTTACCCTTTTCGTCTGCTAATACCTGAATTTCTATGTGTTTTGGGTTTTCCAGGAATTTTTCAAGGTAAAGCTTAGGGTCATTAAATGAAATATCTGCTTCGTGAGAAGCTTCTTCAAAGGTTGGGATAAAGTCACTGGCACTTTTTATTATTCGTATGCCACGTCCACCACCTCCCGAAACCGCTTTCATAACAACAGGGAATCCAATTTTCTTTGCTTCTTTAAGTGCTTTCTCTGCTTCAGTAAATCCCTCCTCTGGTCCCGGAATTACAGGTACTCCCTGTTTTGCCATCAATTTTTTTGCAAGGGATTTATTTCCAAGCTTTGATATGCTGTCTGCAGAAGGACCAATGAATTTTGCTCCAATTTCTTCACACATTTGCGCAAAATCCTGGTTTTCTGAAAGAAATCCATAACCCGGATGAATGGCTTCAACTTCCTTTTGCACAGCAGCTGATAAAATATTATTTATATTCAGATAACTTTGCTGAGCTTTTGCAGGGCCAATACAAACAGCTTCATCAGCCATTTTTACATGCAGAGATTCTTTATCTGGCACAGAATATACAGCTACTGTGTCTATTCCCATCTCTTTGCAGGCTCGTATAATCCTTACGGCTATTTCACCCCTGTTGGCAATAAGTATTTTACTAAACATTAGTTCTGTTTATTAAATGAAACAATAGGTAAAAAGGAATTATTCCGGCTTAATTTTAAGCAAACATGTACCGTACTCTACAGGCTGACCGTCTTCTATACAAATTTCCCTTACTTCTCCGCTAATATCAGCCTCGATTTTATTCATCACTTTCATAGCCTCTACAATACAGAGTATATCACCTTTGTTTATTTTGTCTCCTTTTTTTACAAAGGCCGCTTTGCCAGGTGCCGGGGATCTGTAGAATGTACCTATGATGGGAGATTCAACATTTATAAGAGATTCTTCTTCCTTTAAGAGCTTTTCTGTTTTCTCTTTTTCAGGTTGAACAATTTCTTCCTCAGTATCTTTTGTTTCATGACTCTTTTTTTGTGATTGCATGTTTTCAAGAAGTTGGCTTACATCTTCCTGGTTCATTGAAATGGAAGTATCTTTTCCATTTTTATTTTTCGTTAGCAAAATCTCTTCACCGTCATTTTTATATTTTAGTGTATCTATTGAAGTTTTCTCAAATTGTTCCATGATTTTGAGAATTTGCTCCATTTTTTGTTCTTCCATGGTTTTCCTCCTTATTTAATTTAATTAAAGGATTTAATAAATTGGTTTAATTGGAAGGATCTTTGACCTGATAATTTTTTTGTCTCTGTCATTCAATCCTTTCTTGCATTGGCTTTGGCTATCGCTTAAATTTTATTAAGCTTTTATTTTTTATGGCTGGTTTTTTATTTAACAATTTAATTTTGATTTATATGTGATTTAGTTCTTTAGTTGTTATATGTTACGTAACAATTTTCCTGTTAAGCCATATTTATTTTAATTATGTTATACAGCACCAAATTTAAAGAAAAAATCAGACTTGACAAAATTATACAAAACACTAAATATTAGTGTATTACATCGTGAGTTTTGTTTTTTTGTAATTGGTTGTTTCTTTTAGTTGCTTGTCGCAGAGGGGCCTGGTTGTTTAAATTACGGCAAAAGAACCCCATCTCAATTTTGTTATAAATTCATTGATTAGTGCCAAAATAAAATAAATAATGAATTAATTTTTTTGTTATGAAATGAGCCATTCTTTTGCTTCTTCCAGTGATCTAAATGGTTTCATGGCATTTTGACTTCCTAACACTAGATTATAAGCTTTTAATAAGATAGTCCTGGAATTACTGTTTATACCTACAATAGCTCTTTTTTTTGCAAGTTTAGGTGTTTCTTTTGCGATTTTTTTTGCTTCTTTCATGTAACCTGGAGTGGCATATGCATTAGTCATATCTGTTAGTTGGAGATACTCTTTATTCTCTTTTTTTATTATTTCAGCTGCTTCTTTCATTATATCTACCATTTCCTTGTCTGATTTGCATCCGTTATAATTAATGTAAAGTATTTCTTTTCCTTTGTGTTTTATTTTTTCTACTCCTGCCATAAATAAAAATTTTTATTGATTTGTAGTTAATTCAATAAAAGTATTAAAAAGTTTTATGCATGTCAAATACTGATAATCATATAAACATATCCCTGTTATTAGAAAAAAGCTAACCCGGGTTTGGGTCAGCTTTTTAATGTAATAACTAAACAAATTCTTTATTTCACCTCATCAATAGCTTTTTTCAGAGCTTTTTCAAGCATTGACTTGTCAGGTGTTTTTATAAAGTTTTTGTCCATCATCATATCAATTGTTTGCCTTGTTTGCCCAATATCCTGCAGTGTTCTGTCATAAATTGTATCCCAGTCGGTTTTTACACGGGCTACTCCTTCTTTTACAGCCTGCATAGCAACGTCAGCAGCCTCAAATGCAAACATATCTGTTTCATCCATTTTTGGCATGATATAATCAGGATTCAAACCTTTCTTTTCTGCGTAATTAGCCATAGAATAAGATGCAGCAACTGCCATTTTATCTGTAATGCTTCTGGACCTTACAAGCAATGCTCCTTTTAGTATGCCGGGAAATCCCAGTGAATTGTTTACCTGGTTAGGAAAATCACCTCTTCCTGTTGCGACAATGTATGCACCAGCCTCTTTTGCAGCATAAGGATAAATTTCCGGTACTGGGTTGGCACATGCAAAAACAATAGGTTTGGTTCCCATTTTTTTGATCCATTCCGGTTTTACTGTATCAGGTCCCGGCTTACTCAGGGCGATTAACACATCTGCCCCATCCATTGCTTTTTCAATATCTTCTGTTTTATTTGGATTTGTTTGTTGACAAAGATCCCATTTCCTGTAAAATCTTTTATCTGCTTTAATATCTTCGCGATCTTTATGCAGGGCTCCTTTTGAATCGAAAAGGATCATTTTTTCGGGATCAGCACCTGCCTGCAATAACAGGCGAGCTATAGTTGCATTTGAGGCACCTGCTCCATAAAGCACAATTCGTATTTTATCCATATCTTTTTCAACAATTCTTAAGGCATTGATTAAACCTGCAACTGTTACAGAGCCTGTTCCCTGTGCATCATCATGCCATACAGGAATATCACAATCTTCACGAAGAGTATCTAATACCTTATAACAATTTGGCTGAGAAATATCTTCCAGGTTAACGCCACCAAAGCTGGGCTCAAGCATTTTTACAAAGTCTATTATTTTGTCAGGATCGTGTTCATTATTTTTGTTGTAGCTGTTTACACAAAGCGGAACAGCATCAATGCCTGCAAGATATTTCATCAGGTATGCCTTACCTTCCATAACCCCAAGTCCACCCGGAGGGGTTACGTCGCCGTCTCCAAGCACTCTTGTTGAGTCTGAAACAACAGCTACCATGTTTCCACGGTTGGAAACATCAAATGAAGCATTGTTGTCGTCACGAATTGTAGTTGATATTTTAGAAACACCCGGTGTATACCAGACATTGAACCAATTGAATCCAAAGACTCCTGCCTTGGGGAGAGTTTGCATTTTACCTCCATAAAACTTATGAGATAATAAAGCCAGTTCTTTTAGAAATAAAGTTTTGGCTTTTGCAATTTGTTCCTGTGAGAAGTCATCAGGGAATAGTTCATTTAAATTTGATAAAGAAAGATCGATTTTTGACATAGGTACCTCCTTTTGTAGTTATTATTAATTGTTTGATATTTGCCTGCTTCTGCAGATTTTGTAAACCAGAATATTTTGTGTTTATCGGTTTAAAACAAATTTAAGAAATAATATGAGCTTAGTCACCTAATTGGAAGTGATAATTAGGAATGTGAGATATGCTATAAAACATATTAACTGCTCGTAACTGTAACAACAATGTTTCGTGTACTTCTTGGACCATCAAACTCGCAGAGAAAAATATTTTGCCAGGTAGATAGCCCCATCCTGCCTTCAATTAATGGAATTGTTTCTCCCGGCCCTACTAATCCTGCTTTCAGATGTGCATCTCCATTGTTGTCCTGGGCATCGTGCTGCCATACTCCATGTGGAATTAATTTTTTTAGCAGATTAATCACATCATTCTGAACCGATTGATCCCAGTTTTCCTGTATCATGATTCCAGCAGTAGCTCCCTGGACATATACCGATACTGTGCCGGTTTCTGTCTTACTTTCTAAAACTATGGCTTCAACCTCACGGGTAATATCATACAAGCCATTTTGTTTATCGGTACTTATATGAAATATTTTCTGCATAACTTAATACTTATTAGTTTTTATTTGATTCGTCCTTCAATTTACAATTTTATCAAAAAAATATAAAATATTCTCATAATCTTCTTTCTTCTATTACACAACTTTTTCTATTTTCGCAGTGCTTTATTAATGATATACTTTTGAAAAAAATATACCTATGGAATATAGTTTTCATGAAATAGAAAAGAAATGGCAAAAATACTGGGATGAAACCAATATTTACAAAGTAGAAGTTGATCCTGCTAAGCCTAAATATTACGTGTTGGATATGTTTCCCTACCCTTCAGGAGCCGGTTTGCATGTTGGTCATCCGCTTGGCTATATTGCATCTGATATATTTGCACGTTATAAACGCATGCAGGGTTTTAATGTCCTGCATCCAATGGGATATGATGCATTTGGACTACCTGCTGAGCAATATGCAATTCAAACAGGCCAACATCCTGCTAAAACCACTGATCAGAATATTCAAAGATATAAAGAACAATTAAGCCAGATAGGGTTTTCCTATGACTGGAGCAGAGAACTCAGAACTTGTGATCCTAAATATTATAAATGGACCCAGTGGGCTTTTCTTGAAATGTTTGAACACTGGTACAATAAAAAAACACAAAAAGCAGAGCCAATTGAGGAATTAAAAAATATTTTTTCAAAAGAAGGAAATAAAAATATAGATGCCGCCAGTAATAAGGTTGAAACATTCACTGCCGGTGAATGGAATGAAATGAGCGAGAAAGAACAACAGAAAATCCTTCAGAATTACCGGATTGCCTATTTAGCAGACACTTTAGTGAATTGGTGCCCTAAACTGGGAACTGTACTGGCTAATGATGAAGTAAAGGATGGTTTGTCTGTCAGAGGTGGTTACCCGGTAGTGCAGAAAAAAATGAAGCAGTGGTCGTTAAGAGTAACAGCCTATGCTGAAAGATTACTTAAAGGCCTGGAGCAACTGGAATGGTCTGATTCTCTCAAGGAAATACAAAGAAACTGGATAGGACGTTCTGAAGGTGCAGAGATTTACTTTGATGTGGATAACTCAGAAGAACCTGTTAATGTATTTACAACACGTCCGGATACCCTGTTTGGCGTGACTTATATGGTGCTAGCACCTGAAAGCGAGTGGGTAGAGAAACTCACAACGCCTGAAAATAAAGAGAAAGTTAGTCGTTATATAGAATGGGCCAAAACCCGTTCTGAAAGAGATCGAATTGCAGATACACAAACCGTAACAGGTGAATTTACAGGAAGCTATGCGGTTCATCCTTTTACAAAAGAAAAACTCCCGGTTTGGGTGAGTGATTATGTTCTGATTGGATACGGAACAGGGGCCATTATGGCTGTTCCTGCCCATGATGAACGGGATCATAAGTTTGCAAAATATTTTAATTTACCTATTCTTCCTGTTATTGAAGGTGGAAATCCGGAGGAAGAGGCTTTTGATTCAATGGATGCAAAAGTAATAAATTCGGATTTTATTACAGGTTTGCATGTGAAGGATGCAATCTTAAAAATAAATGATGAAATTGAAAAAAGAGGGCTTGGAAAAAAGAAAGTGAATTACAGGTTGAGAGATGCTATTTTCAGCCGTCAGAGATACTGGGGCGAACCTTTTCCGATTTATTACAAGGACGATATGCCTTACCCGCTGGATAGGAGTAAATTACCACTCGAACTGCCAGAGGTGGATTCTTTTAAACCAACAGAGGACGGGAAACCGCCACTCGGGAGGGCAAAAAACTGGCAAACAGAGGAAGGATATCCGCTTGAGCTGAGTACAATGCCGGGTTTTGCGGGTTCTTCTGCTTATTATTTGAGATTTATGGATCCACAAAATAACGAAGCTCTTGTTTCCCAAGAAGCAGATGAGTACTGGAGAAATGTAGATTTATATATTGGTGGTATTGAACATGCCACAGGTCACCTTATTTATTCACGTTTCTGGAATAAATTTCTGTATGATATTGGCTGGGTGTGTGAAAAAGAACCTTTTAAGAAGCTGATTAACCAGGGAATGATCCAGGGACGTTCGAACTTTGTTTATCGCGTAAAGGGCACCAATAAATTTGTGTCGCATGGATTAAAAGATGAATATGATGTAACCCCGCTGCATGTGGATGTAAACATTGTGGATAATGACATACTGGATATTGAAGCTTTCAAAAACTGGAACCCGGAATATAAAGACGCCGAATTTATACTGGAAGAGGGAAAATATATTTGTGGATATGGTGTGGAAAAAATGTCTAAATCGCTTTATAATGTGATTAATCCGGATGATATTATTCGTGACTATGGCGCTGATACTTTAAGAATGTATGAAATGTTCCTGGGGCCTATTGAAATTTCAAAACCCTGGGATACTAACGGAATTGACGGAGTATATAAATTTTTAAGAAAACTATGGAGATTATACCATGATGAAAATGGAGAATTTAACTGGTCAGATGAGAATCCTAGTGAAGAGGAGTTAAAATTAATCCATAAAACCATTAAAAAGGTGAAGGATGATATTGAAAATTTTTCCTTCAATACCGCAATTAGTGCCATGATGATTTGTGTTAATGAATTGTCTTCCAAGAAATGCAACAAAAAAGAAATTCTTGAAAAACTACTGCTTATTTTGGCACCCTTTGCTCCTCATATAGCAGAAGAATTATGGCACAGAGCAGGAAACAACACCTCTGTGGTTGATATAGATTTTCCTGAATACCAGGAGAAATATCTGAAAGAATCAACACTGACTTATCCCGTTTCTTTTAACGGAAAAATGCGGTTTAAACTTGATCTGCCCGCTGATATTTCAAAAGAGGAAGTTGAGAAGATTGTAATGAATCATGAAAAGTCTCAGAAATGGTTAGGAGATAAGCCTCCGAAAAAAATAATTTTTGTTCCCAAAAAAATAATTAATGTCGTTGTTTAAAAAGAAAATAGGTTTTAATAAAGACCAGATATTGCCAATTTTCCGGTCGTATGGAATAATTACGATCGGTCTTTTTATCAATGCTTTGGGTTGGACTGTTTTTCTTATTCCGGCTGAGATTACAGGTGGAGGAATGACTGGTGTCTCTTCTCTTTTATTTTATGCCTTTAAATTTAAAGTAGGGCTTTCTTACCTTTTGATGAATGGAGTATTATTGCTTCTTGGAATAAAAGTTCTTGGAAAAAGCTTTGGGATTAAAACAGTATACGCTACTCTTATTCTTTCTTTGTTTTTATCACTGCTTGAAGGAATAGTTACAGAACCTATTGTGGATGAAAACTTTATGTCTGCTGTCATTGGCGGTATTATGGCAGGAGCAGGAGTCGGATTGGCTATAAGTCAGGGTGGAAGCACAGGAGGAACCGACATTATTGCCCTGATGATAAATAAAAATAGGAATATTAGTCCGGGCAAGATTCTGCTTTATCTTGATATAATTATTATTACCTCATCATATTTCATTTTTCAGTCAATTGAGAAAATTGTTTATGGTTATGTTAGTATGGCTGTAACAGCTTATACTATCGATATGGTTCTTACAGGTGCTAAACGTACCGTACAGATGTTCATTTTCTCAAAAAAATATGAAATTATTGCCAACCGGATCGGAACTGAAATTAAACGGGGAATAACCATTATTCACGGAAAAGGATGGTATACCCAGGAAGACGCTAAAATCCTCATGATACTGGTCAGAAAACAGGAATCAAATTATATTCTCCGTATTATCAAAGAAACAGACCCCGATGCTTTTATATCACTCGGAAATGTAATGGGCGTTTACGGACAAGGTTTTGACAGAATAAAGAAGTGATTATATTTAATTTCAGTGCGATGGTTGTGTTATTATTGTTGTAAAATCCTTATATTTGTTGGGGAAGAAAAATGTAATGAGCTAAAATATGGCATATAAAAAGGTTTTCGGTATATCAAGTCTTGTATTACTTATTCCTCTGGTTTTTATACTATTAAAATCCTATGGATTCACCAGTAACAAAAAAGAGGTTTTTCATTCGTCTATCAATGAAAATATCCTGTGTCAGAATCCTGAACAACGATTTGGAATTATCGTCGATTCTTTTGATATTACAAGTCATCGCATTCATTGGAACCAGAACCTTGCCAGTATTCTAAGTGAATACAACCTGGGGAATTTTTCCCTCCATAAAATAATTGAAGAAATAAATCGCGTTTTTGATGTTACAAAATTTAAAGCTGGTAATAAATATCATTTTTTTTATAACAAGGAAGATTCTGTAAATACAGTTAAATATTTTGTTTATGAGCACTCTCCTTTAAAGTATGTAAAGGTTAATTTTAATGGAGATGTCCATGCAAAGGTAATTGAGAAAACTCCTGAGATAGTCCGCAAAAGTTTTTCAGGAACAATTAAAAACTCGCTTTGGAAAACGATGAAAGAAAGTAATGTAAATCCCCTGGTTTCAATCGAACTTTCGGAAATTTATGCATGGACAATCAACTTTTTTGGTCTGACAGAAGGAGATTCATTCGAAGTTATTTATGAGGAAAAATATGTTGACAGCGTTTCCATTGGAATTGAGAAAATACATACAGCAAAGTTTGTTCATAAAGGAGAAACTTTTTATGCCATTCCTTTTCGTCAGGACAGCACCCGGGATTTCTATAATCTGGATGGAAACAGCCTGAGGCGTGAGTTCTTAAAAGCTCCCCTTCGTTTTTCCAGAATCAGTTCCGGATACTCGCTAAGCAGAATGCACCCTATTTTACATTACCGCAGACCACACAGAGGTATTGATTATGCAGCCCCAACAGGTACCCCTGTTCATGCAATAGGAGATGGAACTGTAATAAAACGGTCAAGAACCAAAGGGGCGGGCAACTATTTGAAAATAAGACATAATAGTGTTTATACCAGTGGTTACCTGCATTTGTCCCGTTATGCAAAGGGTATTTACAGAGGCAGTAAAGTTAAACAAGGAGATATCATCGGTTACGTCGGAAGTACAGGTTATGCCACAGGGCCTCATTTAGATTTCAGAATATGGAAAAACGGACATGCAGTGAATCCTCTTAAAATTGAAGCACCCCCGGTAGAACCGGTTAAAAAAGAAAATCTTAAAACATTTACTAAGGTGAAGGAAAAATGCCTTAAAGATCTGGAGGGAATTAGTTCCTGAGATTTTATAACCACAAAACTTTTGATGAGCGTTGCTGTTTTTTGGATAATGAGTTGATTGTAATAGGTGAAAACATTCATTTCCTTATCATATTTTAAGATATAATTTATATATTTGAATGAATAAGTATTAAATCTTAGATAAGATGCAACTCAGGATTATAATTGCGTTTTTTTTCATTATTATTTGCCAGAGCTTACACTCCCAGGATATAGATTTTTCAAATTATACCATAAAAGACGGATTATCACAAAACACCATCACATACATATACCAGGACTCTAAAGGTTTTATGTGGTTCGGAACTCAATTGGGTGTGTCCAGGTTTGACGGGAAAGAGTTTACAAACTATAAAATGTCAGAAGGCCTCCCTAATAATTTTATACTTACCATCTTTGAAGACAGCGACAAGAATTTGTGGTTTGGTACAAGGGGTGGAGTTTCTAAGTTTCATAACGGTTCATTCAATAATTACAGCAAAAAAAACGGACTGATTGATAATAATGTGCTCTTTATCGAGGAATCAGATAAAGGGGAAATTATTCTGGGAACTTCAGGAGGAGTGAGTATTTTGAAACAAGACACGATCGTTAATTATTATTCAGGAAATTTATTGCCTAGTGATAATATCAGAAAGGTATACAAAGATAAAACCGGAAAAATATGGATTGGTACTAAAAACGGACTTGTTGTTTATAGAAAGGGAAATGTCCGTGTAATGGGGAAAAATAAAAAATTAAGCAATGCTATTATTTGGGATATACAAGAAAGCCAGAAAGGTACTATTTGGGTAGCTACTCAGCAAAGTGGTTTGTTCAGAATTAAAGATAATAAGATTGATAACTTTACTACAGAAGATGGCCTGGCAAGTAATATGACTTTATCGCTCTGTTTTGATCAGAATGGGGATTTGTGGATTGGGCACTACCTTGCCGGAGCGAGTAGATATGATGGAGATAACTTTACAACCTTGAAGAACCCGGACATTAATGATAAAATTATTCTTGGAATAAAAAGCGATACACGAGGAAACACATGGTTTCGTTCAGCTAAAAGTGGCATTTTTAAATATAACGGAAATAAACTACGACATTTTACAATAGAGAATAATTTAATTGAGAATTATAGCGACTCTAAAGATAACTTACTTTATGTGGACAGGGAGGACAATGTTTGGCTTGGTACAATATCAGGGATTTCAAAATACAGCAAAAATATTTTTGAACATTTCACTGAAAAACATGGACTTTTGGATAATAATATTCTTGCTGTAGCCGCAATAGATAATCAGAATGTATGGCTGAGTAGTTATAATGGCCTGATGCATTACCAGGGTGATAAAATTAAAAAATATGCCGATTTAGAGGATATTTATTGTATGTACCCCGATGTAAATGGAAAAGTTTTGCTGGGGTCCAACAAATCACTTTATGTTTTTCAAAATGGAAATCTCAGGCAGTATAAAGATACCTCGATTTTTAAAGGACATAACGACTGGGTATTTGATATCACTAAGGACAATAAAGGAAATTATTGGCTTGCAACTGATGATGGTTTAATTAGATATTCTGAAGGAAAGTTCTATCAGGAAGCACTGGATGAAGTATCATTGAGGGGCATAACTCTATGTAAAGAAAGGTTATGGCTGGCAACGGTTGAAGGTGTTTATTCTTATCACCTGGAGGATAAATATATAGATCGGTTTTCCGAGGATAAAGGATTGCCCAACAACCTTTGTCACGATATTATTGCTGACACTAATTGCAATGTCTGGGTTGGAACAGATAACGGACTGGCAAAAATATCGCAGAATGAAGATGAGTTTGTGATTGATCAGTTTTCCACAAAGCATAACCTAACTTCAAATACTATTTATCTTCTAGAATTTGATGAAAATAATAATTTATGGCTTGGGCATGAAAATGGATTAGATAAATTTAATATCAAAGATCATTCTGTTCAATATTTTGGATTGGAAGAAGGTTTCTATCCGCTTGAAACTAACCAGGGGGCTGTAAGTAAGGACAAAAACGGAAAATTGTGGTTTGGCACAGTAGATGGCCTTATAAAGTATAACCCTGAAAATGACTATGTCAATACTGTTAAGCCGCTTACATATATTAATAAAATTGAGCTTTTTGATGATGAGTTCCGCTATACCCAATATTGTGATTCTGTGAATCGTAAAACCGGGTTGCCGGTTAACCTGGAGTTGCCTTACAATAAAAATTTTCTCACTTTTCATTTTGTTGGACTGCATTACAACAATCCTCAAAAAGTTAAGTATAAATACAAATTAAAAGGTTTTGATGAAAAATGGTCTGAATCGACAAAACAAAGATATACAACATACAAAAAACTTTCCAACGGAACTTATACTTTCCAGGTACTTGCAATGAACAGTGATGGGATATGGAATGAAAAACCAGTAAGTTTTACCTTTACAATAACTCCTCCATTCTGGAAAACCTGGTGGTTCTATACATTGGTGTTTATATTATTTTTGTTCGTAGTCTACCAAATCATAAAAGCAAGAGAGCGAAAACATATCCGTGATAAAAGGGTGTTGGAGGAAAAAGTAAAGGAGAGAACTAAAGAAATTGCCAAGCAAAAAGAAGCTATTGAAGAAGCAAATGAAGAATTGAGAGCAAAGCAGACACAGATCCTGGCTCAGAAAGATGAAATACAAAAACAAAGAGACCTGGCAGAGGAACAAAGAGATCAGATATCAAAACAAAAACAGGAGATTACAGACAGTATAATTTATGCTGAAAGAATACAGTCTGCTGTGCTGCCCCCACGAGAATACTGCAAATCTATCCTTCCTGAACATTTTATTTTATTTAAACCCAGGGATATTGTCAGTGGTGATTTTTACTGGATGACAGAAAAGAATGATAAAATAATCGTAGTGGCTGCTGATTGTACAGGGCATGGTGTTCCAGGAGCCTTTATGAGTATGCTGGGAGTTTCGTTTTTTAACGAGATCGTAAATACAATGAGTAATTTACAAGCGAATCGAATATTGAACCGAATGCGTAATTATGTGAAGAAAACTCTATATCAGAGAGGTGAAGACGATGAAGCAAAAGATGGAATGGATCTGGCTCTTTGCATTATTGATAAGAAAAAGAAAAAATTACAATATGCCGGTGCTTATAATTCATTGTATTACATAAGAGACGGGGAACTAAATCAGATTAAGGCCGACAGGATGCCAATAGGTGTACATGTGGTTGAAAAAGATTCTTTTACAAACCATCAGATAGATCTGGAACCCGATGATATCTTTTATATTTTTTCCGATGGTTATGTAGACCAATTTGGAGGGGAAAAAGGCTCGAAATTTAAGTCAAAACCCTTTAAAAGACTGCTGATGAAAATTCATGAAGAACCAATAGAGGAACAGAAGGAAATACTGGAATCTGAACTTGATGATTGGAAAGGCGATTACTCTCAGGTTGATGATATAATTGTTATAGGATTTAAACCAGAATTGTAAAAAGATTCTATATCGCCGGGAGTGTTTAGTTTTTAAGGTTATTTAATAATTTGTATTATAGATACCTGCAATAGAATTTAATTTTTCTTTTTGGTATAAATGTTGTAAATTGAATTCTGCTAGTGTATTTACTCGATAGCTAAACAAAAAAAAATGAAATAGTTATTAATTCTGATACTCACTAATTCCTTATTAAACTACATATTTTATGAAAAAACTTTTACTTTTTACCCTAGCATTTTCCATTCAGTTTGCTTTTGCCCAGGATTATGACTGGGTTAATGTTATAACTGCAGGAAGTGAATACGAAGACAGAGTGATCGATGCTAAAGTGGATCATAATGATAAATTGATCCAGGCAGGAAATTTTTTAGGTACAAGCCTTAATATTGGAAACTATACACTTCAGAATTTATCTTCTATGCCCGGAGAAGAAGGATCGGTTTACGTTGCAAAATACAATAATGATGGGAGTGTTGACTGGGTTCATGCTTTATCAATAACTGATACCTATGCTCCTGTCGATTTGGAAATAACAGAGAGCAACAACTATCTTGTATATTCAAAATTTTTTAATGATACGTTATATTATGATCAAAACATTCTTTATTTAGATTCAACCTACAGACCAAAAGGTATTTTATTGAACTTAAATGAAGATGGAACCCAAAACTGGAAAAAAACTTATGTACCATACAGCAATTTAGCGCTGAATAAATCTGGAAAGCAAATGACTGAGTTTTCTTTAAACCAGGTTACATGTGCATCCAATGGAGATATATTGGCAACAGGATCATTCATGGGAACTTATATGGATATTGTTGATGATACGTTACTTGGAAATGATTTTGATTTGTACAAAAGTTTTTTTGCCAGGTATAACTCAGCTGGAGATCTGTTGTGGTCTTTTACAGATTCTGTTTATCTATCTGCACCTGCCTATGGAGCTGCAACAGAAGGGCAGTTTATGGTATCGGATGATGCAGGCAACACTTATATTGGAGCTAAACTGCAGGGGGATACCCAGGATAGCTCTGTAATTTCTCTCTTTGGTCAGGATACTCTTTATGGCCGGGGATATGAGGATATTATTTTTGCTAAATTTGATGAACAGGGAAATTATGTTTGGTCTCAATTATACGGTAATTATGGAACAGAAACAATTAAAGATCTGGCTGTTGATAACAGTAATAATATTTACATGCTGGCATACTATGAATCAAATTATATTGAAATTGAAGGTCAAACTATTTCAAAACCATACATTGATTCCGCTTCTTCAGAAGCGGGCCTCTTGCTGAAATTTGATCAGGATAGAAATTTAATATGGCATCGTGAATTAGGTTTAGCATCCCCATCAAAAACAGCTTCGCTTGATATTGATGATAATAATAATGTTATTGTAAAAACCCAGTTTTTATCTGATACCCTTTTCCTGGGTGATACAACGATGATAGCTCATAATAACTCTGTATATGATGCAGATCTTTTAGTTGCTGAATTTTCTTCAGAGGGAATAGTAAACTGGGCTTACAATGTCGGTGGATATCAATCAGATGGCGTTGCTCAACATGATTTTGAGAATAATCATATTACATTTGGAGCTTCCATTGATAAACCCTTAATCTTTGGCAACGATACCATAAATAAAGGGGGCGGAATTGGTTTTTACTATGCGGTGCTCAACTCTGACGGGTCTTTAAAGGCTGTGGATTACGATACTTCTAATACTGCCCAGTATCCAGGTGAGTTTACATTAGAAAATATTGAAGCAACAGGAAAAGATGAAATATTTGTTTCAGGAGAATATTTATACCAGGAAAATATCGATGGATTCTCATTTAATGATTATGGAGCTTTTGATATTTTTACAGGTAAAATTCAGGATAATCTCTCCATTGAAGGAACTGTTAGTAATATGATAGAAGAACCAGTACAAAGTGGCATAGTCTATTTATACAAAGTGTCTGAACCAGGGCCATATACACTGGTTGATTCAATGTATCTTGACGCAAGTGGATATTATAAATTTGGCACCCCCCTTGAACCGGCAGATTATATGGTAATGGCTGTTCCTGACAGGTCGGAGTACCCCAACCTAGTTACAACTTACCCTGGAGATGCATTATCCTGGGAAAACGCCCCGGTACTTACAGTTGATAATGAGTCATTTAATTCTGCAGATATTTATTTACAGGAAGAACCTGCAAGAAACGGTAACGCTTCAGTAAGTGGAAATGTAGAGATTGAAAATGCTGTTAAGGGTGTTCCCGTAAAAGGAGTTTCCATAATCCTTGTGAGTAAAAATGATAACAAATTTCCTGTAGATAGCGTTGCAGCGTTTGCTCAGACTGATTTCTATGGGAATTATGTATTGCCGGAAATTGAACCTGGAAATTATAGCATAGCTGTGGATATCCCCGGAGTTCACATGGATTCAGCTTATGTTATGGATGTAGTTATTGGTCAGGATTCTTATGAAGATTATAATTATATTGTTGAAAATAATTTTATTTATGTAAACAAAGGATACATTACAGGTGGAGTTGCTGATGAGCAGGAAACTCCCATAACAGATGGCTATGTTAAACTTTATGCTCTTGAAGATATCGGAGAATTGCCAGCTCTTGATTCAGTTTCTCTTGATCAGGATGGAAATTTTATCTTTAATTCTGTTAACGCCGGAACATTCCTAATTAAGGCATTTCCAGGTGCTTCTTATCCTAATTATTTACCTACTTATTATTCCAGTGCTTTTTCCTGGAAAGAGGCTATTCCTATAGAAATAAGTCACTCTGATACAGGGTATGCATTTGTCTATTTGTTGAGGAAAGAAGAGCCTATGGGTGATGCTACAATTGAAGGAAAAGTTGAGAAAGTTGAAACAAAAATTACTAATTCAACTACAAGTATAACAGGTCAGCCTGTAAAAGGGGTGTCTGTGATATTAGTTGGAAAAGAAGATGAAAAAAGAATTGTTTATAAAGCGAATGAAAATGTAGTGTCAAACACAGAAACTGATCAGGAAGGTTACTATCAGTTTGCAGATATAGAGCAAGGGCTTTACTCTATTGTTCTTGACATACCCGGACTTGAACAGGATTCAGTTTATGATGTGAATGTTGAAGAAGGACAGGATACTTATGATAATTATAATTATGTGGTTGATGAAGACACGATTTATATTAATAAGGAATCTAATCCTTCAAATATATTGTTTGATGAAGAATTAGGAGTGACAGTATACCCTAATCCTGCCAAGAGCAATGTGTTTGTAAAAGTCGAATCAGAAAAGATTGAAAGTGTTGAGCTTTACAATGTTGCAGGGCAAAAGGTTTATTCACAGAAAGTTAATCGTAGTTCTCTGCTGCGGATTAATGTGAAAAAACTAAGCAAAGGATTATATTTCTTGAAATTACGTGGTTTGAATAATGAAGAAGTTGTGAGAAAATTACTAATACAATAAATAATGGTATAAACAGAGAGAAAAGAAAAGGCTGCCGGATCCAACCAGCAGCCTTCTTTTTTTTATGGAAATTGTATTCCGGGATAATCAATCACATTAACAAGTGGCAATCTTGCATCGTATTGGTTGTTTATAGCTTCAAGGAATTCATTGGCTACGATTGCATATCCCTGGCCTGTAAGATGAAGTCCGTCCAGAGAGAAAAGACCGCCGGTAATAAATTCATTGGTATATTCTACTCCATCAATTCTAATACCCTTTTTTGCATCTTCCATTAAGGATGAAATTTTCACATAAGCAAGGTTATACTGCGAAGCTAAACTGTTTAAAGTTTGATTATATCCTTCAATTGCTGTTGTTATTTCATCAATCTCTGTAGCATCCAGCACATATTCGTCTGGAACAGGTTTTTGGGTACCCCAGCCTGCACATTTTATGGAGTCCTGTGGCAGAGATAAAAGAACCAGTTCATTACTTTCAATCTGGCGAATATTACCCAAAAGGTCATAAGCAGGGTCATCATCTTCTATAACCATTGCATTGTTACCCTCTTTGAAACTTATGGAATCTAAACCCATCCCTGTCGATCCTGTGTTATAACTCTCATAAGCTGCATTCAACTGAGCTGCTTCGGTTTCATTGAGAGTTACTGGATTGTAAGGTATTGTAGTAAAGTAAGGAGCTGAAGTAATATCAGGTACATTGGCTATAGCTCCTTTGGCACCATTGGATGTAAGTGTCTGTAAAATTCCTCCAACTGATTGTGAAAACATTTGTTGTGTTGTTATACTATCTGATTCTGCTCCTGCCATAGCGTATGTTAATACATCATTGTTGCCTGTCCATAAAGTGAAAAAAGTTGGCTGAACCTGCATAGCATCAGAAATTACAGTTGTAGTAGCAGGGTCTGAAGCAAACCTGTTAAAGTATGGATTTAATCCTCCATAACCAGGGTACAATAAATGAAACGATTTTGCACCAGGTACTCCCATGTTGTTAAAGGGGCCCTCATCTGCAACAGAAGCTGCATTCTCCGGATCCGGTGTGCCACTCGCAGGAATAGGTGCCAGAGAAGTTTCTCCCAGGCAATCCTGTTGATAACCAAGTATCTTTTTATTACCAAAACCCAGGTTGTCTTTCATGAGCGGTTGTTTGAAATTTCCTCCTCCCACTTCTTTAAAAGTACTTGCTAAAATGGAAGGAAAAGAATTTTTCTGTCCTTTTTTATAAAGTTCTCCATTCATAAAACCGGCAGTCAGAGAGTTACCAACTGCCACATAATTGCTGAAGTCGGCATCTCCGGGTTTGGGTTCGAAATTTTCTATATCTGGTTCACATCCAGCTATCATTATAATCAAAAGTGTCAGAATTGTAAATATATTCTTCATAATTCTTTGTTTTAAAATTTGTAACTTACTCCAAGTCCTGGAATAAAGGCATTGTATTTATAAGTGCCTCCAAAATTCTCAGGTTTATAAGTTGCTTCTCTTTCAAGGCCTGTGATATAGATAAAAGAGATATCAACAGAAAGGTTCTGCATAGCCATATATGAAGCTCCGCCTGTAAATCCTAATTTAACAGCATCGGGAGTTTCCGGGGCATAATATTCATCGTTTGCCACAGGAGAATCATAATAGAAACCTGTCCTTAAATTAATTTTTTCATTCATGTCATATTCCATACCTATCCTGTATATAGCTCCATTGCTGTATTTTTTTGGCTGTTCCAGGTCAGTGAGCACATCTGTGTTTTTTTCAAAATCAAAGTCAAGTGATTTATAATCCTCCCAGAATACGTAATTAACATCTGCTCCTACTTTTATTTTTTCATTAACCTGGTAAGATAAGCCAAAATTGATAGAGGCAGGAAGGGGTAAAGAAGTGCTATAGCTATTGTTTTCAGGGAAGTATGTTGAGAGAGAAGTGGGAACATCGAATTCAACATCTCCATCATCTATATTCATTTCTATTTTTGAACGATAGGTTAGACCTAAAGAAATCTTTTCCGATGGCTGGAAATAAATCCCCGCGTTAAAACCATAATTTGCTGTACTTCCAGTAATTGTAGCTTGTCCATCTTCACCATCTGTTCCAGTAAGAGGAAGGGCCTTGTGTAATTCTACGTCTCCTCTGGCATAAACAAACCCAGCCCCAATACCAAGAGTTTCTGTAATTTTGTAGGAAACTGTTGGTTGGATGAATATCGCCTGGAGTGATATATCCTGTATAATGTACTTGCCTCTCCAGTCATCTCCCCAGACAGTCGAGCTTCCAAATGGTGTGTAAACACCAAGACCAACTGAAATTTTTTCATTAATTTTTCCCGTTCCATAGAACGTAAAGGGTGTTCCAACCGGATTGTCTGTGGTCGTTTCATACAAAGAGGGTTCAGCATATTGGAAGGTTACATTGCTAATGAGTGGATTCATGCCTACAGACAAATTATAATCGTTCGATAAAAACGACATTCCACCCGGATTATAAAACAGAGTACTTGGGCCAACAAGGAAACCTGTTCCAAGCAGTCCCATTCCTCCCTGGATCTGTCCCTGCAGAGCAACCTGAAATCCTCCTGCTCTTGCAAGGGATGAGAACAGGAACATTAAAATAATTAAACTTGAAATTTTTTTCATAGTCTTTCTTTTTATACATTTATAAAAAAAATGCGCGATTCGTCTCAAATATAACAATTCAAACACATGTTTGAAACAGTTGTTTTGATATTTTATGCAAGCTAATATTTAAATAGCTGATTATGAAAGACAAAGAAAACAAAACTACGAAAGGTAAAATTTTAGAAACAGCCAGAAATCTTTTCCTTGAAAAAGGGGTTGATAATACAAGTATTCGCGATATTTCAAAAAAGGCAAATATTAATTTAGCCTCAATAAACTATCATTTTAAAAGCAAAGAGAATTTATTTGAACATGTTTTGCAGGAACTCGTGTCTACCAATACCCAAAAATTACCTGTTATTTTAAACTCAGATCTTCCGCTTGAAGAAAAGATTAAGCAGTATGTTTATACTTATTTTGAGATTATCCGGATTAATCCTGAATTACCTTACTTTATTGTGAATGTACTTCACAGGAATCCAAAAAAAATTGCAGGATTTAAAATTATTGAAAGTTTATATAATACAGAAAAATTTAGTAAGCAACTTAAAGAAGAGGCTGAGAAAGGAAAAATTAAAGGAATAAATCCTTATCATTTCTTTATTAATATGCTTTCTTTAATTGTATTTCCGGCAGCCATCAAAGAAACATTGAAAAACAGATATGACTGGAATGAAAAAGAATTTGAAGCTTTTATCTATGAAAGGAGAGAACAAGTATTGAACTTGCTGCTTGATTCTATTAAAATAGCAAAAAAAAGGGGATAATTTGCGGGTTAAAAGCCCAGACACACAAGCGCTTCAACATCGCTATAAATGTTGTAGTAATTCAAATTTTTGGTAATATTTCAAAGAAACACTCTTATTCAGTAAGAATTTTTTTTATAACCTCTGGGTAGTATTGGTATTCAAGCTCATGTACCCGCTGTGCAAGGTCATCCACATTATCAGTTTCGTAAACATCGCATTTGGCCTGAAAAATAATGCTTCCTTCATCATATCTTTCATTCACATAATGAATCGTAATTCCACTTTCTTTTTCACCATTTTTAATAACTTCTTTGTGAACACGATCTCCATACATTCCTTTTCCTCCGTATTTAGGCAAAAGAGCAGGATGTATATTGATAATTCTGTCAGGAAAGGCTTGAATAAGGTTTTTGGGAACCAGCCATAAAAAACCGGCAAGAACAATTAAATTTATATCTTTATCTAATAATAATTTAGTTATTTCATCGCTTTTCAACTCTTCCTTAGTAAAAAAAACAGCTTCTATGTTTAATTTTTTTGCTTTTTCTAAAACTGTTGCGTTCTTTTTGTTCGATAGAATAATTTCAACCTGTATGTTTTCATAATCAGAAAAGTAGTTGACTATGTTTTCTGCGTTTGTTCCTGATCCTGAAGCAAATATGGCGATTTTTTTCATCTGGTAAAATATTTGTAATTTAGCAGCAAATGTAAAGAAATGTCATTTTTTTCATTCATAAAATCACCATTATTTCTAAATAAAAGTAAAATTATTGTAAAAAAATTATAATTTTTTTTGTTATATGAAAGGGAATTATATTTCTTTGCACTGTTTAAAAAATTAATTACTAACTAAAACTTAAAAGTTATGGCAGATACTGCATCAAGAGTTAAAGCAATTATAGTTGATAAGCTTGGCGTAGAAGAAAATGAAGTAACTAATGACGCTAGCTTTACAAACGACTTAGGTGCTGATTCATTAGACACAGTTGAATTGATAATGGAATTCGAAAAAGAATTTAACATTTCTATTCCTGATGATCAGGCAGAAAACATTGGCACAGTAGGAGAAGCTGTTAAGTACATTGAAGAAAACGCACAATAAAAAATTTTAAACCTGTTTTAAATTTTATAACTATGGCTCAGAGACGTGTTGTTATAACTGGTATGGGTGCTTTGACACCAATAGGAAATAGTTTTGAAGAGTATTGTAAAAATCTTTTCGAAGGTGTAAGTGGTTCAGACTGGATCACACACTTTGATGCTTCAAAATTTAAAACCAGGTTTGCATGCGAAGTGAAAAATTATAATCCCAAAGACCATTTCGATAGAAAAGAAATAAGGAAGCTTGATCTGTATGCTCAATATGCAATGGTCTCTGTAAAAGAGGCTATTGAAAATTCAGATCTTGATTTAGATTCTATAGATAAAGACAGAGCCGGTGTCATTTGGGGTTCAGGAATTGGAGGAATAAATACTTTCCTTAACGAAGTTAAGGGCTTTATCGAAGGTGATGGAACACCTCGATTTAGCCCATTCTTTATTCCTAAAATGATCTCTGATATTGCAGCAGGGCATGTTTCTATGAAATATGGTTTGAAAGGACCTAATTTTGGGACTGTCTCTGCCTGCGCATCAGCTTCCCACGCAATTATTGATGCATTAAACTATATCCGCCTGGGTAAGGCAGATATTTTTGTAACAGGAGGTTCAGAAGCTTCTATTAATGAGGCTGGTATGGGAGGTTTTAATTCCATGCAGGCCATTTCTACAAACAACGATGAGTATAAGACTGCTTCAAGGCCATTTGATAAAACCCGCGATGGTTTTGTTATGGGTGAAGGTGCAGGTGCACTTATTGTTGAAGAATACGAACATGCGAAAAAGCGTGGTGCTAAAATTTTAGCAGAAATAGTAGGTGGCGGTATGACTGCTGATGCTCACCATCTTACTGCTCCACACCCTGAAGGAGAGGGTGCCTGGAAAGTTATGAATCTTGCATTGAAAGATGCCGAATTAAAACCTACTGATATCGACTATATCAATGTGCATGGTACTGCTACCCCTGTTGGTGATGGAGCCGAAGTTAAAGGGATCAAAAAAGTTTTTGGCGACCATGCTTATAAATTAAACATTAGTTCAACCAAATCCATGACCGGGCATCTTCTGGGTGCTGCCGGAGCCGTTGAATTAATGGCAGCTGTTTGTACATTGAACAAAAGTATGATTCCTCCAACAATTAATCATTTTGAGGATGACCCTGAAATTGATAATGATATGAATTATACTTTCAATGAAGCACAGGAAAAAGAAGTGTATGCTGCACTAAGCAATACCTTTGGTTTTGGAGGACACAACGCTTCTGTTATTGTAAAAAAATTAGATGAGTAGAAAAACTCATATAAACTTTTTCAGAAATTTCTCTTTTTCTCCTGAAAAGGATTTCTATAAAAAAATTTGGCAAGTTCTACACTACAAACCCCGTAACGGAAATTTGTTTAGACTTGCCTTTACTCATAAATCTGCAGCAAGATCAGTTTATAAAAAGAGATCCGTAAACAACGAACGTCTCGAATACCTTGGCGACTCAATTCTGAATGCTGTTGTTGCAGATTACCTCTATCACCAGTTTCCAAATAAGGAAGAAGGATTTCTAACAAAAATGAGAGCAAAAATTGTTAGCAGGGATACCTTAAATACGGTTGCTGATGAATTGAAGCTTAATCTCCTGATAAATTCTAAAGTAAGCAGTATTCCTCATACAAATATTCTGGGCAATGCTTTGGAAGCAATTATAGGTGCAATATTTCTTGAAAGAGGATACATTTTCACAAAGAAATACATCATAAATAATATTTTGAAACCTTATATTTCCCTGGAAAAATATCAAAATCTTATTTTTGATTTTAAAAGTCATTTGATTGAGTGGTGCCAGAAAAATGATATGGAGGTGGTTTTTGAAGATGTGGAAAGAGAAAATTCCGACAGCAATAATCCATCTTTTATATCAAAAGTAAGAATCTTTGATAATATCCTTGGAAAAGGAGAGGGAGCATCCAAAAAAGAAGCTCAGCAGGAAGCTGCAAGACAAGCATATCACATTTACATAGAATCATAATTTTCTTTTCAAACTTTCTTTTGTATTTTTAGCATTTGTTAATTCCTTGCTATGACAAAGAAAGTGCATAAATTAAAGGACGAAAAACCTGACAGTTTCAAAGTAATTGCAATTGCTTCTCATGAGAATCATTACCGCTTAACATGGATGCTCAATGAAGCCTTGCAATATGATTTCAGGAAAATAGAGGATCTGGAAGTGAATATTAATAACCAATTCCTGGGTTCTTTTAATAGATACAGGTTTGAAAACCGCGTAAATTCAGTTAATTTCGATCTTATCTCCAATCATTCTGAAAATGGTTTCCTTTTAAAGGATCAGAAAAATATTGACTTTTTAATAAAAGTTACCGGGGAGGTGCGTGATTTTAATTTGAACCAGTTTACTAATGAAATCAGAAATATAAAAAATATCATTACTGCTTTTGTATTAGAAGATCTTTCGAAAACAAATCAAAAAAAGTTGTCTTACTAACAGCTTAATTTAATTAATAAAAAATAAATATCTATGATACAACTGGATTATAAACTATTGAAAAATATTTCCGAAACCCCTGGCGTATCAGGGTTCGAACAAAAGATTAGAGAGTTGGTTATGCAGGAGGTTAAACCATTGGTTGATGAGGTCTCATTAGACAATATGGGAAATGTTTATGCTTTCAGGAAAGGCGTTGAAAATCAGAAGGTAATGCTGGCTGCTCACATGGATGAGATTGGTTTTATTGTGAATCATATTGATGAAAATGGGTTTATTTATTTTCTGCCGCTTGGTGGCTTTGACCCCAAAACACTTACTGCTCAAAGGGTTATTTTGCATGGAAAAAAGGATATAATTGGCGTTATGGGTTCCAAACCTATCCACCTTATGTCTGATGAGGAAAGAAAAAGGAATGTGAAGATTGAAGACTTTTTCATAGATACAGGAATGACCAAAGAAGAACTTGAAAATTATATTGAAATAGGAACTCCTGTAACCAGGGAAAGAGAATTAATTGAGATGGGAAATTGTTTTAATGGAAAATCCCTCGATAATCGCATCTCTGTTTTTGTATTAATAGAAACATTAAAACAATTAAAAGATCAGAAATTACCCTTTGATTTATCCGCTGTGTTTACTGTTCAGGAAGAAGTTGGTATCAGAGGAGCACAAGTGGCCACCCAGAAAGTTCAACCTGATTTTGGAATAGCTATTGATACTACTATAGCTTTTGATGTACCGGGTTCAAAACCCCAGGAACAGGTTACCAGGCTGGGAGACGGGACTGCTATAAAAATCCTTGATTCTACAGCAATTGCAGATTATCGTATGTCTAAATATTTAAAAGAAACAGCCCGTAAAAATAGTATTAAGTGGCAGCCCGAATTAATGAGCAAAGGGGGAACTGATACTGCAATGGTTCAAAGGATGACAAAAAACGGCTCAATAGCCGGCGCTATTTCTATTCCAACAAGAAATATCCACCAGGTAATTGAATCAGTAAATAAAAAAGATGTTTCAGAATCTATTGCATTGTTGAAAAAGGCTGTCCTTGATTTGAATAGTAACGACTGGAATTTCTAAACAAAAATAAGGGGCAAAACTCTGCCCCTTATCTAAAAATTCTTTCCAGAATTTTTAACCCTAAAATTTGTATCTGTATCTATGAGAATAGACAACAAAACTACCACGAAGTTTAGTTAATGTCTTGAAAGGTTTGTTAATTTTTGTTAAATTATTTATTTATAAAGAATTGATGCATAAATTTGTGTCGTTATGAGTAAGAAAACTATTTGGCTGGTCACATTTGCTTTGTCTGTTACGCTTCTTGGATTATTCGTTTTGCAAGGGTTCTGGATTCGTAATGCCATAGATATAAAAGAAGAACAATTCAATCATCTCACCAATAAAACTCTTAACAATGTGGTCGATCAGCTTGAGAACCAGGAGATGGTCTACCAAATTATTAATGAGGCAGATCCTTTCAAGAACAAAAAATCTGCCGATGATCCGTTAAGTTACAGCTATAATAGGTTAAAGAAAACAAAATATTCTTTTAGTGAATATGACCTGGATAAAGAAATTTTAAATGTGGAGGACCTCGATTCAATTGATTTGAATACCAAATTTGGAGTCTGGGATAAAAATCGCTATGTTTTAAACGGAGATAAAAAAATTACTTTTTTTGATGAGTTGAAAGATGATTTTCTTAAAAACCATCTTGAATCTAAGATGCAAACGGATTTATCTCAGAAAAAGGTATTTGTGGAAAACATTGTAAATAAATTAATACAGGTTGATATTGACATTGAAAAAAGGTTAAATAAAGAGAACCTTCAGAAAATAATCAGAAAACAATTCCTGCAAAATGATATTGATTTGAATTTTGAGTTTGCGGTAATAAAAGGCAATGGAGAGTTAGCGCTTAAATCAGAGAATTATCAGGATAGTGTGAACAGAATGACCTATCAGACTAAACTTTTTCCCAATGATGTGGTGCAGAAAAATAATTATCTGAAAGTATATTTTAAAGACAGGAAAAAATATATTTTTAAATCCACAGGTACCATTACAGTTGTTTCTGTATTCCTCTCCCTTGTTGTTTTGCTTGGTTTTGCCATTACCACTCATATTATGTTTAAGCAGAAAAGACTTTCTGTTATTAAGAATGATTTTGTTAATAATATGACCCATGAGCTTAAAACTCCAATCTCTACAATATCATTAGCCTCACAGATGTTAAAAGATGATTCTATCCCTGCCAGTTCAAAGAATCTCGGGCATATTTCTAAAATTGTGGAGGATGAAACGAAAAGATTGAGTTACCAGGTGGAGAAAGTCCTGAAAACAGCTCTCTTTAGCAGAGGGAAAATTAAGATTAATCCTAAGGAAATTGATCTTCACAATGTTATTGATAATGTGGTTAAAAGTTTTTCTCTTCAGGTAGAAAACAACAACGGGAAAATAGAGAAAAACCTGGATGCATTGTACTCAAAAGCATATGTTGATGAGGTGCATTTCACAAATATTATTTTTAACTTGCTCGACAATGCAATTAAATATAGCTCAGAACAACCCATTATTGAAATAAAAACAGAAAATGTGAACCATGCTGTAAAAATTTCAGTAAAAGATTATGGAATTGGTATTAAAAAGAAGGATCAGAAGAAAATATTTGAACAATTTTATAGAGTCCATACGGGAAACAGGCATGATGTGAAAGGTTTTGGACTGGGTTTGAATTATGTGAAGAAAATGGTGGAAGAACATGATGGAACCATAAACCTTAAGAGTGAGTATAAAAAAGGGACTCGTTTTGATATAGTTTTACCCCTAAACAATAAATACAATGGAAGAAACTAAAGTGAATGTACTGCTTGCTGAAGATGATGAAAATTTAGGCTCCTTGCTTAAAGAATATTTGAATGCCAAAGCGTATAATACCATTCTGACAAAAGATGGCCTGGAAGCCCTGGAAACTTTTAAAAATAAATCTTTTGATATTTGTATCATCGATATTATGATGCCTAAAATGGATGGTTTTACTCTGGCAAAAAAAATTCGCGAAAAAAATGCAACCATTCCTTTTATCTTTCTTACCGCTAAAACACTCAAAGAAGATATCCTTGAAGGCTTCAGCATTGGAGCCGACGATTATATTACCAAACCCTTTTCCATGGAAGAACTTCTTTACAGGCTAAAAGCCATCTTAAGAAGAACATCGGAAAACGAGGAAGGGGAAAAAGAACAAACTGTTTTCCAGGTTGGCAAATTTACTTTCGACTCAAACAAACAAATGCTTTTTAATGGTGATAAAGAGCAGAGCCTGACTACCAAAGAATCAGAGTTGCTGCGTCTGCTTTGTGTCAATCAAAACCAGATGCTGGAAAGAAATTATGCTTTGCGTACCATCTGGGGCGATGACAGCTACTTTAACGCCCGCAGCATGGACGTGTATATTACCAAGCTCCGCAAATACCTTAAAGACGATCATTCAATACAAATTCTGAATGTACACGGAAAAGGTTATAAATTAATTACGTGAGAAGAAATTAACTGGTCGGCTAAGATACGAAATTGAAAGTAGCTAAGCGGTTCCAAGCCGCTTAGCCGCTGATCTGGTGTTTTGTAATGATTAAATATTATGATATGACCTGTGCGATTGATTTTTGAATATTGCGACAGATGTTGTTTGTTTAATAGAAGACACTCCGTGTGGAATTGATTTGTAGATACACGCCGCGGCGTGTATCTACAAATCAATTCCGGGAAACGACGTGCCGGAAAGTCTCTACAAGAAAATTTTGCTAAATAATTATATCCCTGTAATCTCACATTCAACCTCCTCCGCCTCTGCAAACTCTTGCAGATATTTTTTTAATTTTTCCAGGTAATATTCCAGGTTTTCCTTTCCGCTGAACGAAACAATATTCATATTCAGCCACCTGGTTTCAGGAGTGATTTGAACGCGTTCCGAGTCGCTGGTCGGACTGCCGAATGCTCCCCCTGAATCGGAGAAAACAGGAAGGTTTTCAATGTTTAACGTCCCACGCCCTATTCCCTGGTAAGGTTCGTCTTTTTTTCCAATTCGAAAATTGATCGGGTTGTGGACTTTTTCCAGGTCAAACGCACATATCGGGAAACCGCTTTCAATGGATACCAGGTTGTTGATTTCCACTATATTGTTGACAAAGTACATTCCTTTACCCTTCAGAATTCTTCTCAGCAAGGCTTCGGATGCCAGGCGGTAACGCGCCGGGTCTTTCCCGAAGGCTTTGTAAGCTTTTCGACCCTCATTTATGGGAGGGAGCTGCGAGATATCTTTTATTTCAAGGTTCTCTCTTTTTTCTAGGGCTGCCTGGTTCAGTTTTTCTATTAGTTTTTCCGGTGATTCAGTAACGACAATCCTGGCTGTAATTGAGCCAATTACTGTTTTAGCCCATGTTTGACTGATTTCTTCTGATATGTTGAGTGTGGGTTTCATCTGTTTATAATTTTATTTTTAGTAGTTAGATGAAGCTCGCCATGATCATTAAAATAAGGGATACAGACTGTTTTTGGTTGTATTGCAACCATTTACGTGTGTGCCAATTTTTTATCATGGCTCAGTTCATAATGCAAATTTAGCAGATTGATTCATTTTCAGGATCATGTTTCCGGAAATTTTTCAGGGTAGATTCCCCGGAAACATTTGCATAACAGTATTTGCAAAGATGGGGACAGGTATTGTACTGCCCGATATCCTTGCTGTAAATACACCGGCATGTTGAACGTTGTCCTTTGTCTTTCAGAAAAT